>JAEEGI010006366.1_pt1 | contig 26693 bp, 18 predicted proteins | sample 8958751 | NCBI WGS metagenome assembly JAEEGI01 (sample SAMN16246545, study PRJNA631951) | gut metagenome | biome: gut microbiome; feature: rumen; material: KS-attached | host: Bos | place: Iran: Karaj | collected 2018-10 | reverse complement strand
GTGATTCGCCATTTTCAGGAACTTCTCGACTTGCTTGATATCTTCGTGCGTTTTTTCGCTGCAATACGTTTCGACCATGCGTTCGAATATGTATTCTTCAGCGGTTTTGGACAAGTGAATCATGTCGCTGTCGTAAAAACGGTAATCGCGTAGCTCGTCCATTACGATTTCGTAACTTGGGAAATAACTGACCATCGTGGGTTTCGCCGCAATTCCAACATTCTCATTGCGAGATTCTGCAGCGAATCCAACCTTGTCATCGCGAGCCTCCGCAGCAATTCCTGCCTTGTCACCGCGACCCCCTGCAGCAATTCCAGCCATGTCATCGCGAGACTCCGCCGCGAATCTGGCCTTGTCATCGCGAGACTCCGTAGGAGTCGTGGCGATCTCTCTTATGAACTTATCTATCGCAAGTTGCAGTGTCGCTTTCGAAAGCGTGTTCCCGTGTGCACCGTCGCTCAAGTGCCGTAGCGGTGAAACCGTGAAAACAATACGCATATCGCTTTTTATCTTCCGCAAGTCTTGCACGATGCTTTTCAGTGCTGCTACTACGTGATCTACGGAAATCATTTTGCGTATGAACAAATTGGGGTTTTGCTGGTGGCAATTCGAAACGGCCGTCCCGATGCTCTTCAAAAAATAAACGAATGAAGTTCCGAGCGTGATGAATGCGACATCGGTCTTTTGCAAAAATTCCAGCGCATGGGTCGAGGCTTCGTTTAGCTTCGCAACGCAGTCTTCACGGGTTGCCGCCGAAAGTGAACCGTGCGCATCCCAGCAGTGCCAAGGGGCGTTGCTCCCCGCTCGATCGGGACGCATGTCCTGAAAAATTTCCTGGCCTCCAAAAATCTTCTTATTCGCAATCGCTTTAATTTGCATTGCTACGGAGAGCGGGTTATATACTGTCCCGAACGGATTCGCCAAAACCTTGAATTTCCGCGATGCGAATTGTGCAGAAATGTTATCTGCGAAACACGAACCGAAAAATGCGAGTTGCGACGTGTAGTCGATTTGCCAATTTGTGGCCGGAATGTCGATTTTTGTGAAAAGATTCATGGAAAAAATATAAAAACATTTTTTTGTGCGTAAAATCAAGCCAATTTTTACATACTAAAAAGCCTTTTTTCCTTTTTGGTATGTAATTGGAATCTTGTTACTTTATATGCTTACATACTAAAATTACTTTTGTGGCTTTTAGTATGTAATTATTGCGGCAAAAGTCTGCTTTGAAGTCGAATTTGAAGAGAAAATGTCGAAAAATCGAGTTTTGCGGCGCTTTTGAAGCATTTCTCTGCCGGATTTTACATACTAAAACGCCTGTTTTTTCTTTTTAGTATGTAATTGAAGTTCTGTTACTTTGTGTGCTTACATACTAAAATCCCTTTTGTGGCTTTTAGTATGTAATTTTTGCGGCAAAATTCAGCTTTGAAGTCGATTTTGGAGAGCGTATGTCGAAAAATCGAGTTTTGCGGCGCTTTTGAAGCATTTTCCTGCCGAATTTTACATACTAAGATGTCGAATTTCCTTTTTTAGTATGTAATTGAAGTAAAGTGATTGACTTTCCCCGTGCGGATGATTGCGTCAGACCTTCCGACACCGGCGGTGTAATTCAAACTTAAAAATTCATATTGTAAAAATGATTTATTTTTAAATCTTTTTATAAAATCATAAAAATTTTAATAAAAATCAATAAAAAATATTGTAAAACTATTGTTTTTTGAAAATTAAAAGACTATATTTGGAATATCAACAAACGGCCCACTGGCGACCCCGCTCAAAAAGTTGCTAGAAGAGGCCGTCTTGTAAGGAGGATAAATGAAAGATATACTTGAATACAGGGACTACCGGCAGTATATTGCCGACTACTACGCCGATCGAAAGGCGAAGTCTGCGTTTTCTTGGCAGGAGTTCGCTACTGCGGCGGGTTTCTCGTCGCCGGTTTACCTTAAATACGTGAGCGAAGGTCGCTTCAACTTGAGCGAGGAAGCTGCGGCTCGTACGGGCAAGGCTATGCACCTTGCGGATTATGAATGCAAGTTCTTTGTCGAAATGGTCAAGTTTTGCCATGCAAAGACCGATGACGAAAAACGTTCTGCGTTCAGCAATATGCTTTCTATTGCAGAATCTCGCAAGATGAAAATTCTGGAAGGGGAGTCGTTCCGCTTTTTCGAGGACTGGAAAAATCCGGTGCTCCGTGAACTCGCTCCCGCGATGCCTGGCGCAAAACCTTTGGCACTCGCTCATGCCTGTCGCGAAAAAATCAGTGCTGCCGAAGTGAGCGAGACCTTGAATTTCTTGGTCAAGGCCGACTTGCTGAAAAAAGACAAAGACGGCAATTATGAACAGACGGATAAGGTCGTGACGACCGGTCCGATGGAAGTGACTCCACTGGCGGTTCGCGGAATGCATCGTCAAATGGGCGAGTTTGCGCTCGACGCTATCGAGGGCGTGCCGCAGGACGAACGCCATTTTTCGGGCCTTACGCTTGGCATCACCCGCGAAGCGTACGAGGAAATTGTGCGGAAAATTGCCGAGTTCCGCAAGGACATCATCGCGATTGCGACACGTGAATCTGCGACAGACGAAGTCTATCGCTTGAACGTGCAGTTCTTCCCGATGACAAACAAAAGTTTAAATAAAAAGGACTAGGAGGAAACCATGAAATATTCAAATCGTAATACGCTTGTGCGTGATTTTATCGGGGCGGCGTTCTGCTTGTTTATGGCGTTTGCTCTTCTCATGATTTATTCGGGCTGTTCCGAAGATAATTCGCCGATAAACGGTGCTCATGGCGGTGCCGCCGAAGAACAAGGGTTCGCCTTGGTTGGCCTGGCTAGCGATGTTTATCCGAAATTGCTGAAAGTGCAGATTAATGGAACCGATTCGGAGGCTTCTCTAAATAATGATAAAATATTGAAAGCTGCTGAAGGGGTTCCTGTAACTCTTTATGAGCTGGATTCATTAACTCTTGATACGACGGGGCGCGTCCTCGTTGATACGATAGATAATGGGGATGGTCACTTCGCATTTAAAGAAATTGATTTTAGCAGTCCGTACGTGCTTGTCGAAGTACAGGATTTTTGTCTTAGCTACGATTGTGTTGGTATAATACCTGACTTTTCGGCTGATAGCATGTTCACCGGAAGAAAATATCGAATTCCGTTAGGGGCTATTGTTGATGTGCGGAAATATCAAAAAATAAGTGTTAATTCGTTATCGGATATGAAAGTCCCATTGGTAAAAAAATACTATGCGGAAGGTATGCCTTTTGATTCGGCATCAAAAAGAGCGGAATTAGAAGTCCTTGACCGTTATGGTGTTTATGATGACTTAGGCGATTTTGAAAACTTGGAAAGTGTAAATGGAGAATTGTCCTATGTGTTGCGGATAATGCGTTTTGCAAAGAGTCAGAACTTTATTCGCGGAGGTTCTCTCCCGATTAGCATAGAAACTCATTATTTTGTACCGCCTGCAGCTGTTGCTGCTTTGGGAGAAGATGCAGAACGGGTATATGCGAATACGATTAAGTTTATTGATTATCAAATAGGTAGTTTTACTCGTAATACGGAAATAGGACGTTGTACGGAATCTCGCGAAAATGAAACGCAAAAGATTTTGGGCGGAGCCAATGATATTTCGGTCATTTGTCATTCCAATAAATGGGTACCGGGATGGAAAAGGGTTGAATACACAAATGGGACGATGGTCGATAATCGTGACGGTAAAACGTATAAGACGGTTACGTATAATTGGGGTGGTGTTACGCAGACATGGATGGCTGAAAATTTGAACTACGCCGATACTGCATCTTCGAATGCCGATAGCGCATTGAAAAATAATTTACTCGAAAGTACAAAATGCTGGGAAGGCGATCCCTCCTGCGAATTATTGGGCCGTTATTATACGTGGAGGGCTGCGATGAATCTGGGGTGGTCCGATATCGGCTTGACGGATGTTGTAAAGAATGTGGTTTATGATACGGTACGTAATGATTATGTCGAGTCTTATGACACTGTGGTTGTAGAAGATCGATGCAAGACCATTAAATACGAAATGTTTTATCCTCAAGAACCTAAAGATGGTCCAAATGCTATAGAATATTGCTCTGCAAAATTGATGTCTGGTGAGTGCGATATTCTTGATACCGCTGGAAATATATACGAATATTGCGATGTGGTGTATGGTCGCAGTCGTTTGGATATATCTCGTTTTGTTCCTGAAACAAAGCCTGTTGTTTATCAAGGTGTGTGCCCTGATGGGTGGAGACTCCCCAATAAAAACGATTGGGCTATCTTGCAAGAAAACATGCATGATCGAGGCGCTTCGCTTAAGGATCCTTACGGTAGTGGTTTCGGATATACGGAAATGATGACCATAAGGTATAATGCAGAAATTCCTTCGTTGAGTATAACAAATAGGGTGTATAGCACCGCCGTTAGGTTCATTGCTGTTCCTGATAGGGACGATGGTGCGTATTCTAATTTCTTTAATTGGCTGAATTATGGAAACTATCTGCTTGAAGCCGGCAATACCGAATCTGCTTCTAGCAATGATTCTTTGCCGTGGGATTTTACTCGTTATCAAGAATACGGAGATGTTGACATTGGATTGTTTAATGAGGAAGCTCCTGTGCGCTGCATCAAAAATTAATCTCTCTCTCACTCCTTTTTGTTAGGAGGAAAAAGGAAGACGGGGCTTTGCCCCGCCTTCTTTTTTGCATTCTCCATCAGCCTTGGGTACTGTCATTCCCGACTCGATCGGGAATCTCTTTTTCGTTGTTGTCACCCCGGCCGTTGTGCCGGGGACGGTTTTTAACCATTAACCATTGACAAATGACTATTAATTGATATATTGTGAAAATTACTTGATTTTTTATTGAAATTTTGCAAAATTGTTAAAATTTGATAAAAAATTAAATTTTATATTGTAAAAACTATTGACTTTTTTGAAAATTGATAGTATATTTGAACTATAAAACGGCGCGACGCTTTTAATCAGGCGTAAAATAATGAAGCCGTTTGTAAGGAGGAACAATGAAAGACGTGCTAGAATACACTGGCTATCGGCAGTACATTGCGGACTACTACGCCGATAAAAAAGCCAAGTCCGCATTTACTTGGCAGATGTTCGCCGAGAAGGCGGGATTCTCTTCGCCGGTTTACCTTAAATACGTGAGCGAAGGTCGCTTCAACTTGAGCGAAGAGGCGGCGCTTCGCGTGGCTGCCGCAATGTCCCTTGTGGAATACGAACGGGATTATTTCTGTGAAATGGTCCGCTTTGACCACGCCAAGACAGACGAAGAAAAAAAGATTTTCTTCAACAAGATGCTTGCGATTGCCGCTGCGCACAAGGTAAAAATCATAGAAGCTGATTCTTACCATTTTTTCGAAGACTGGAAAAATCCGGTGCTCCGCGAACTGGCGCCTTCGATGCCGGGGGCGAAACCGCTTGCGCTTGCACGTGCTTGCCGTCCAGAAATTACTGCCGCCGAAGTGACGGAATCGCTGAGCTTTTTGGTCAAGGCGAATTTGTTGCAAAAGGACAAAGACGGAAATTACGTACAGACGGAAAAATCTGTGACGACGGGTCCCATGAAAGCGACTCCGGTTGCGGTCCGTACGTTGCACCGCCAGATGGGCGAGTTCGCGCTCGACGCCATCGAGGGCGTGTCTCAGGACGAACGCCATTTTTCGGGACTTACGCTTGGCATCACGCGGCAGGCCTACGAAAAAATCGTTCAGGAAATTGCCGAGTGCCGCAAGCGCATCATCGCGATTGCAAGAGAAGACGAGGCTACGGAAGAAGTGTATCGCTTGAATATGCAATTCTTTCCGATGACAAACAAAAGTTTAAATAAAAAAGGTTAGGAGGATACCATGAAAAAGTTAAATCGAAATACGATGGCGGCCGATTTTATCGGGGCGGCGTTCTGCTTGCTTATGGCGTTCGCACTTCTCATGTTGTATTCGGGTTGCTCGGAAGATTCCAGTTCGCCCATAAATATCGCTCAAGGCGGCACCGAAGAGGAAACTGCTTACGCTTTGGCGGGGCAAGTGGGCGATGTCGTTCCCATGATGCTGAGAAGTGCGGGCACGAAGGGTTCGGGTGACTCGTCTTCAATAGAATCTGGAATTTATGGCGGATCTATATATGCTCAAAAGGGGGCTGTAGTGACGCTCTATGAACTTGATTCGCTGACTCTCGAAAAAACAGATCGATCGATTGTGAATGTGGTTGGTGACGATGAAGGTCAATTTAAGTTTGACAGTATTTCTTTTAACAGCCCTTATGTGATGATTGAAGTTCTGGATTCGTGCGAATCAGTAAATTGCGCTGAGCGAAATGAGCTTTATTCTGGCCTTCTTTTTGGAGGTTCTAATAAAATTCCGTATCTGTTGAGCGCAATTGTCGATTTGCGTCATTCTGAAAAAGTAAGTGTCAACTTGTTGACCAATGCGAAAATTCCATTCTTGCGGGAACGTTATGCGGAAGGCTTGTCGTTTGCACAAGCGCACGAAGCTGCAGAGCGTGATTTCCTTGAAAGTCTTGGAATTTACGAAACTCTGGGTTCTTTTGAAAAGTTGACGGATGAAAATTCAGAATTGGCTTATGTGTCCGCTTTGTTGATGGAGCTTGAATTGAGTCAAAAAGTCTCTGATATCTTAGAATTTTACTCTTGGAACTGTTGGCTTGGAATTGTTCCGCAAGAAGCTTTTTTCGCGATGGGGCAACAGTATTGGCAATATTACTTGAATATGCAAAAGATGACGGATTATTATGTTGGGTATTTGGCGAAGAAAAATAATCTTGCTCGCTGCACTGATGCTCAAGAAGGCGATGTGAAGACTATCAAAATTCGCAAATCCACGTTGTCTTTGATGTGCCGTTCTGGAAAATGGACTCCTGGATTTAAAATAATGGAGCATACGAATGGGACGATGACTGACAATCGCGATGGAAAAACGTACAAGACGGTGACGTATAATTTTGGAGAAGTTTCGCAGACGTGGATGGCTGAAAATTTGAATTTTGCGGATACGGCGTCGCTTAGTGTGGATAGTGCCTTGAAAAATAATTTGCTAGGAAGAACGCGTTGTGTTGAAGGAGATTCTTCTTGCAATGTCAATGGCCGCATGTATATGTGGATGTCGGCAATGAATATTGGTATGGACGATATTCAGTTGTTGTCTACGGATACGCTTGGCGTAAAAAAGGTTGTTGATGATACGTGCAAGCGGGTGTTCTTGTGGCCGGCTGAAAAAAATAACAAGGAATATGAATTTGCTGATGAGACGCTTCGCGATAGTGTGATGAGCGTGTGTATGGATAAATATTTCTATACGTCCTTTGATTACTCGAAGTTTATTTCTGCCGAAAGACCCGTCGTTCATCAAGGGGTATGCCCTGAAGGATGGCGAATCCCGAATAAAGCGGATTGGGATATTTTGTTAAAAAATTTAAGTGCCTATTATGGAGTTAATGTTGAAAATACAGGAAGTTTTTTAATTGATGATTATGCTACGGGATTTGGCTTGAAGCAACCTGCGCAAATAAAATACGGGAGCGACGGTAGATTGAATACGGGTTATAACTTCAATTTATTCGCGATGATTCCCGATGTTGATGTTGGTGTAGATAGTATAGATTTTGAATCTTTTGAATTCCCGGAATATTTTGTTCACTTTTTCCTGTATTCCGCTGGAGTTGGCATGTCAAATGGTAAAGTGTACTATCCTTCGCCGTATGATGCTCCCGGTGCGACGGGGACGGAGACTTTCGTCCGCTGCATCAAAAATTAATCTCTCTCTCTCTCCCTTTTTTGTAAGGAGGAATGGAAGACGGGGTTCGCCCCGCCTTCTTTTTTTTTGATTGTAGATTATTTTGTTTGTATTATTGGAAATGCTGAAAATTTTATCAAATATTAAAAATTGCTTAAATTTTAAGAAAAATCAAAAATATTTATGGTGGACTATTGACTTTTTTGAAAAATGGATTTATATTTGAAAATGTAACGCGGCACGGGCGTTTAAGCCGAGATGCCGTTAGTGTACGGAGGAAACAATGAAAGATATACTTGAATACACGAGTTATCGCCAATACATTGCGGATTATTACGCCGAGAAAAAGGCCAAGTCCGCATTCACTTGGCAGGAGTTCACGCGGGCAGCGGGATTCTCCTCGCCGGTCCATCTTAAATATGCAAGCGAAGGCCGCTTGAACTTGAGCGATGCTGCTGCACTGCGTGTGGCGCAAGCCATGCACCTTGTCGATTTCGAGCAAGAATATTTTTGCGAGATGGTCAAGTTTGACAACGCGAAAACGGATGATGAAAAACGTGGCGCGTTCAGCAAAATGCTCTCGATCGCAGAGGCTCACAAAGCGAAAATCGTAGAGGGCGATTCTTTCCGCTATTTTGAAAGCTGGAAAAATCCGGTACTCCGCGAACTTGCCCCTGCTATGCCGGGGGCGAAGCCGCTTGCCCTTGCACGTGCTTGCCGCCCAGAAATTACTGCCGCCGAAGTGACGGAATCGCTGAATTTCCTCGTCAAGGCGGGATTCTTGAAAAAAGACGAAGAAGGCCGTTTTGTACAAACGGATAAATTCATAACGACGGGGCCTCTGGATGTAACGCCTGTGGCTGTCCGCGGAATGCACCGCCAGATGGGCGAATTGGCTCTTGAAACCATCGAGGGCGTCGCTCAGGATGAACGCCATTTTTCGGGCCTTACGATGGGCCTTACGCATGAAGCGTACGAAGAAATTGTTCAAGAAATTGACGCGTGCCGCAAACGCATTGCCGCGATTGCAACTAGGGATTCTGAAATCGACGATGTGTATCGTTTGAACATGCAGCTTTTCCCAATCACAAAAAAGAATTCTAATAAAAATGTCTAGGAGGAAACCATGAATTTCTCAAAAATAAAATTGCAGTTTATCTGCAAAATGGCGATGCTATTTGCCTTTGTGTTTGCAGCGTGTTCTGACGATGTCGCCGGAGGCGTGACCGAAGAAACTCGTGTCTATGCCTTGGCGGGGCAGGTTGGGGATGTGTATCCCAAGTTGCTGAAAGTTGCGGATCAAGGAACGCCAACGGATTCTTCGGGATATGAAGGTTCTGTATTTGCAGCGAAAGGGACTATTGTGACGGTACATGAACTCGATTCCTTGACGCTTGAAAAGACAGGGCGTTCGTTTGTCGATACCGTTGATAATGACGATGGTCGCTTTTCGTTTGAAAATCTTTCGCTGAATAGTCCGTATGTGATGATTGAAACTTTGGATTCGTGCTATACGAAAGATTGTCGTGAACGTGGAGTGTTCTTCGGTGAAAATTCACGTTATTCGTATTGTGAAGATTCTCTTTTTGCGGGAACGGGAACATGTTCTAGGAAGTATTCGAATGTTTTGAATGCTGTCGTGGATTTGCGGAATGTAAAAAAGGTAAGTGTCAGTTCGCTGACTACATCGAAGATTCCGTTGATGCAAAAATATTTTGCAGAAGGAAAATCTTTTGCTGGTGCAGGCGATATGGCCGAACGTGAAATCCTCGAAAATCTTGGCATATACGAGGACTTTGGCGGATTCGAAAATTTAAAAGGCGAAAATTCCGAACTGGCCTATGTGAATGAATTGATTCGAATGAATGAATTTGATATGCGTTACGATCTTCTAAAGACTGCTCCTATGCTTGTTTATGCCGCTCCCTCGAAATTATTTATCGGTCGTGGTGAGGTGCAGGAACAGTATTATTTGAATTCGAGGAAAATGATTGATTATGAGGTTGGTTTCTTGGCACGAGTGGATAGTTTGGGACAGTGTACTGATGCTCGTGAAAATGCGGATGCAGAAATTAAAGTCATGAGTGATAAAGCTGCTGTCGTTTGTCGTTCTGGAAAATGGACCTTGGGATTTAAAACGGTTGAGCATACCATGGGTTCTATGACGGATAAACGTGATGGAAAATCTTATAAGACGGTGACGTATAATTGGGGTGATGTTTCGCAAACATGGATGGCGGAAAATCTGAATTTTGTGGATACCACGTCTTTAAGTATTGATAGTTCGTTGAGAGCGAATTTGTCTGGAAACGTATATTGCTATCGAGATAATCTTGATGATGCAAATTGCAGTATATATGGGCATGAGTATCAGTGGAAGGCTGCGATGAATATTGGGGATGGTGATATAAAAATGTATTCTGTTGACGCTTTGGGGGATACGACGTATTTTGTAAAGGAATGTGTGGATACTTATTATCATTATATAAAATCAGAAGATTCTATGTATGAAACGGACCCATGTGATACGTTGTACTTGAAAAGAGATTCTGATGGAAGAATTACGGAATTTTTGACGTGGAACTGGAATTACGCGGATTATATAACGCCTACAAATCAAAATGCGTATCAAGGCGTTTGCCCAGACGGATGGAGAATTCCGACTTGGAACGATTGGGAAACTTTGTTGCAAAATATGGCTGAACAGTATGGTGTTGAACGTAATAAAGTTTTACCGGCTCTCTATGATGCTGTTGCTACTGGTTTTGATTTGAAAGGGTGGGTTAATGCTCGCTTTGCTGAAGAAATTCGTTATGTTCTGTTGTCAGGCTTTATGTACACCAATGCGTTTATTTTAGCGGATGTGCCTTTGTATGTATTGGAAATGTTTAATACTCGTGACTTTGGCTTTAGTTTTGGTATGTCAGCTATGCATGGCTTTGTAGAAAGAGTAGAAAATGGTGCGTATGACAATAGTCCTTATGCTCCGTATAATTCTGCCGCAGTCCGCTGCATAAAAAAATAATCTCTCTCTCTCCCTTTTTTGTAAGGAGGAATGGAAGACGGGCTTCGGCCCGCCTTCTTTTTGTTTTGGCCAATGGTTGTTAGATGTAGGTGCGTCATGGCGGACTAAGGTTGGTGATTTATTTGCCTTTGATTATTGACTGTTAGCTATTTTATATGTATCATGAAAAATGCTAAAAATTTTAGAAAAATTAGAAAAAGTATAAAAATTAACGGAAAAAGCTAATTTTTTATCATAAAAACTATTGACTTTTTAATTTTTTGTGTTTATATTTAGAACATAAAGCAGCACGGGCTTTTCGGTCAAGATGCTGTTTGTGTTAGGAGGAACAAATGAAAGATGTACTTAAGTACACGGACTATCACCAGTATATTGCGGACTACTACGCCGAAAAGAAAGCGAAATCCGTGTTTACTTGGCAGACTTTTACACGTGCGGCGGGCTTTTCTTCGCCGGTATTCCTGAAATATGTGAGTGAGGGTCGCTCCAACTTGAGCGAAGATGCGGCAGTCCGTGTTGCTTCTGCGATGTCTCTTATGGGCTACGAGCAGGAATATTTCTGCGAAATGGTCAAATTCGACCATGCCAAAACGGACGAAGAAAAAAAATCTACATTCAATAGAATGCTCGCCATTGCCGATGTGCATAAAGTGAGAATCCTCGAAGGGGATTCTTTCCGTTATTTCGACAACTGGAAAAATCCGGTGCTCCGTGAACTCGCGCCTGCGATGCCGGGGGCGAAGCCTTTGGCTCTTGCTAAAGCTTGCCGCCCTGAAATTACCGCTGCCGAAGTCAGTGAATCGCTGAGTTTTTTGCTCAAGGCGAATTTGCTCCAAAAGGACAAAGATGGAAATTACGTACAGACTGAAAAATCCGTGACGACAGGTCCTATGGCGGTGACGCCTGTTGCGGTCCGCGGGATGCATCGCCAAATGGGCGAATTCGCGCTAGAGGCGATTGAAGGCGTGCCGCAGAACAAGCGCCATTTTTCGGGCCTTACGCTTGGAATTACGCAAAAAGCTTACGATGAAATTGTTCAAGAAATAGCCGAATTTCGTAAACGCGTTATCGCGATTGCCACGAGGGAAGACGAAACGGATGAAGTTTATCGTCTGAACATGCAGTTTTTCCCGATGACCCAAAAGAGTGTGGAAAAAAAGGATTAGGAGGATATCATGAATTTCTCAAGAATCAGTGGACAACTTGTCTGCAAGATGGCCTCGCTGCGGATTTTTTTGGTCGCGTGTTTGGCCGTAGTCTTGAACTTTGCTATCGCAACTCTTTTTGCCATGATGTTCGTGGCGTGCTCTTTAGGTGGTTCTACTGAAGAAACGAGCCAATCTATAGGCGGCCCTACTGAAAATACAAACGTTCAGGCGTCGCTTGAAAATATTTCTGTAAAGGGCCTTGCCATGATAAACATGGCCCCTGAAACTTTGGATAGTACTGAAATGGGAATTTCTTTGGTCGGGATGCCGAAGGGGTCTGTGGTGACTCTTTACGAACTGGATCCTGATTCGCTCGAAAAGACTGGAGTATCCTTTGCGGATACGATTGACAATGATAACGGCGTATTCGATATTCAAGGTGTTACGCTCTCGTCGCCATACGTGTGGATTACGGCTGTCGAAAAAGAAGGCTTGTCCATGGATATCGAATCTATGGGCACGGTTATCGGCGGCAAACTCCGGGTCAACGCGTTTGTCGATGTTCGGGATACGACTCCTATTACGGTTGACATTTTCTCTGATTTCATAGCTTATCGTGCTCGTGTTCTGGTGCTAATCGGGAATGATTATGCGGATGCTGTAGCTCAGGCGAAACGGGAAATTCTTGAAGCGTTTGGAGTCTATGGAACTTCTTTCGATAGCTTGGATGCAACGAGCCTTGATTATTATGCGATGCAGTCGGTTCTTGTAGGCGTTGTAAGTGCTTCGTATTCAACCGGTGAAGTCAGGTCCACTGAATATATCGCAAAAGCTTTTGAACAGACGGGTTCGTTATTAAGAGAAAAACCATCGATTACCTATGGTGTTCAAAGAGTTGCTCGTGATATGCGGTTTAGGCTGTCTATTCCGCAGGGTGTTTACGACCAGATGGGGCCTGTGGCAGCTAAGGAGTACCAGTCTATGCTGCTGTATGAAAAATATCTTGCCGGAATGTTGTCTGTGATTTACGATGCCGGTCAATGCACTGCAGAAAAAGAAGGGACATCTATTGAGGTCTTAAAAGATGATTATGTCCATCGTGATGAAATTGTGCAAAGCATTGTTTGCCGTTCGGGAAACTGGCACTTGGCTTACGAACAAGTTCCGCATACTTTCGGAACGATGACGGATGCCCGCGATGGCAAAACCTACAAGACCGTAACGATTGACTTGGGCGGGAAAACGCAGACTTGGATGGCCGAAAACTTGAATTACAATGGTGCGGAATTTGGTGCGGCAAAATGCCTCAAGGATAAACCGGAAAATTGCAACATTTATGGTCGCTTGTACGATTGGAATATGGCGATGGGGCTTGGCGAATCTGTCTTGCGAAACATCTTTGATTCAAGACAAGAATGTTTAGATTCTATATCGAAGAGGTATTCTTCGAATCCGATACCATACGATCCTGCGTATATCGAAGAATGCATTGCCGCAAAGGCGACCTATTATGATGATGAAGGAAATGCCGTTTATGATTCCTCTAACATAGAACAATGCAAGATTGAAGGCGGCGCCATACCTTTTAACTACGATTCTTTAAGAACTGTATATGATATCGAAATGCAGGAACTTTGCGATCAGGCGATGAGTGATTCAATTCGATTTGTTGATTTTTCATTGATCGACTTGGATAGCATCGCAAGGACTCAGGGCGTTTGTCCTGACGGTTGGAGAATCCCCACTGTTGACGATTGGGAAGAAATATTCCAATATATTGACCGTAAGTGGAAATCTTACATTGAAGGTGCGTATCTGCTTTGGGCTCCATCGATTGGCGACCCGTTTGGATTTAGCATGTACAATCCCGTTGATATGGAATGGATTGACGATTGGTCGCTAAAAACAGAAAGAGTGATTGGGAAATATGCAATGGTTCCTAAGAACGGTATGAATGATGGTTACATTGGCTTTACAGGCACTTCCAAAAGAATGGTCGCTGTAAAGATGGGATATGCGTTTAATTATGAAGCTGTCGGGTTTGAAAGTATGCATAGAGATTTCTTTGTCCGTTGCATCAAGGATTAGGGGGATATATGTTTAATTGGAATAAAAGAATAATTCTTGGCTGTATCGCGCTGTCGCTTGCGTTGTTTGCTTGCTCTAGTGATGACTCCGATACGGTTGCGCCGCTTGCAACGCAAAATACGGAATCTGGCGATAATTCTGCAAAGACGGGCGAAGTTTTCGATTTGAACAGCGTCCATGTCAATGGTCATGCGTTTATTTTGTCTCGAATGGATCGGGGTTCGGAAAACGTATATCATCATTTTGAATTGGCTTCCAAAGTCAGAATGTATGAGCTGGATTCAGTGACGTTGGATACAACTGGCGTTATTTGGAGAAACTTTATGCTCGATACGAATGGCAACTTTAGCTTTGATGGCGTGAAGTTGCATAGCCCATACGTGATGATTGAAGCTGCACCTGAGAAATCGCCGCTAGGCATGGACTTGATGGTTTCTCCAAGAGCGATTATAGATGTGCGAAAGACGAATAGTACTGGCGTCAATATGCTGACTTACCTCGAAAGTTTTCGCTTGCGTTATTTGGTAAAGTCTGGAATGTCGTTTGACGAGGCGAAATCTCAGGCCATGCGCGAAGTTCTGGATGCTTTTGGCTTGTATGATGAACCGCTGGAATTCGATAAAATAGACAATCCGCATGTTCACGAATATTTGAATTTTACAGGATTATTTTTCATCAATGTCTTCGTAGATTCCGTGACGACAGCGTTTAGCCAAAGCGGACAGTTGGGGAATCGCGATAGTTGGTCTATGGAATCGTTCATTAGTTGGGCGATTAATGATCTTGAATGTCCTGACAATGGTTATGTTGATTACGCTACGAATTTCTTGTCGGCTTTGTATGGATTTGGCAAATGCACCACGGAACTTGAAGGTGTTAGTTTCGAGACGATCGGAGGCTACTTTCATATCCAGTGCGAAAACAACCAGTGGAAAACCACTTTGCAAGGATTCAAAAAAATTGAATATACAACAGGATCGATGACGGATAACCGTAACGGAAAGACGTACAAGACTGTTACGTATAACATTGATGGTTCCGTTCAGACTTGGATGGCCGAAAACTTGGATTATGGCGACGATGTGCATAAAGAATGGTGCCTGGACATCAAGCCGGAAGATCGCAACTTGAATTCGGTCTTTTTCGAAAATGTTCTACCTGCAGATTCATCGGGATGCAGCGCTTATGGTGGCTTGTACAGGGCTTATGACGCTTTGATACTAGATACAACGTTGATTGTAGAAAATGCTCTTGATGCCTGTATTGCTCAATATCAAAAAAATTGGACAGGAGAGGGCCCGGTAGTTATTGATACTTTGGAAGTACGAGAATCCTGCTATTATACATATTTGGATAGAGCCAAGCTTGTTGCATGGGCTGATTCTGTAGAGGCGGCTAATGGACATGTTCAGGGAATTTGCCCTGACGGGTGGCATATTCCGACAAATGATGAGTGGAAAACATTATGGAAGTATTTAGACGGAGTCGTCTTGGGTGACACTTTGTTGGGAGACCCTTCGGGCTTTGGGTACAAACCTATTGTTCGAATATCCGAAAGCGGGTTTGTAAACGAAAAGAGCGATGCTTACTTTGCGATAAAGCCAGCGGTCTTTGACGAAGAGGTGAATCCTTACTGGTTCTGGGCGCAGAGGGTGCATCATCCTTATGTGGGATATGGACCTGGGGTTTCGACCATGTTCGTCCGCTGCATCAAGAATTAATCCCTCTTATAGCGCTTGGAGTAAGTGTAAGGAGGAAAGAGGGATGGGAGACGGGCTTCGGCCCGCCTTCTCTTTTTTGCTTAAAGGTCACTGAGCTTGCCGAAGTGCACCAATCTTAAAGCAAACCATTCCGGTGCTGGTATGCACATTCGCTTTTGCATTGTCATTCCCGGCTTGACCGCGAATCTCCATGTAGAAATATTGTATCTTTACGCTATGTTGCACTTTGCGTGCGTAATGAAGGACTTGTTATGAAACCTGGTAAGACCGAACTCCGTTTGAATGCTGAAATCGAGAAACGTGGGGCATTGTTTGCTGTGCTGTTGGATCCGGATACATCGGACGAGGCGGCATTTGTGAAGGCCGGCTCTTTGGCTGCGGAAAACGGCGCGGACCTCCTCCTGGTGGGCGGTTCTTATCTTGGAAATTTCACGCTGCCGAAGCAGGTGGCGGCCCTCAAGGCAGCCGTGGATTTGCCGGTGATACTTTTTCCGGGTGGCGCGTCGCAAGTCGTTCCCGGTTTTGACGCTATGCTTTTCATGACGCTTGTGAGCGGTCGCAACCCGAACTACCTCATCGACGAGCAAGTTCGCGGTGGCGCTTTGGTACGTGCCCTCAACATGGAAGCGATTCCGACGGCGTACCAGCTCATCAACAGCGGCAAGCGTACGACGGTCGAATACATCAGCGGCACGATGCCTGTGCCTGCGAACAAGCCGAAACTCAGCATGGTGAACTCCATCGCTGCAGAACTCATGGGCATGCGCTACGTCTATCTCGAAGCAGGCAGCGGTGCCGAAGAACCCGTGCCGGTGGAGCATATCGCTTACACGCGTAAAGCGACCGAAATGACCATCATCACTGGCGGTGGCATCAAGGACCCGCAGACAGCTGCTGTTCGCGTGGCCGCCGGTGCGCAAATCATCGTGACTGGCACGCTTTGGGAAAAGGTCAACGACCCCGCATTGCTTAAGGAATTCGCCGCCGCTATCCACGTGAAAGGCTGAGTTGTTTGTTCGACAAGCTCATCGACCGAACTCATAGAAATATTGGCAGGATATGATGCAGAAATAAAACACCCCCGCACAATTGCGAGGGGTTCTTGCGAAAGTCGCGTTGCATTTACCTAAAGTTCATCGTTATTAAAGCATAAAGTGCAGGTATAGGCCTAAGTCTAACATCTGCACATCACCTAATAATTAGCAATGCACGAGCGTGCCGAGGTCGCCGTTGATGGCTGCACGCGTGAGGTTGCCCTTTTCCATCTTGAACACGAAGATGGGCATGTTGTTTTCCATGCAGAGGGCGACTGCTGCCGTGTCCATGACCTTGAGGCCGCGAGAGATGACTTCTTTGTAGCTGATATCGTCGAAGCGGGTGGCGGTCGGATCCTTGACCGGGTCTGCTGTGTAGATTCCATCGACCTTGGTCGCCTTCATGATGACGTCGCATTCGCTTTCGATGGCGCGTAGAGCGGCGCAGCTGTCCGTCGTGAAGAACGGGTTACCCGTACCAGCAGAGAAGATGACCACGGAACCCGCGGACAAAAGCTTCAGAGCCTTGCGGCGGTCGAAGAATTCGCAAACCGGTTCCATGCGGATGGCGGACATCACCACGGAATCGATACCCTGCTTGTCGAGAGCGTCCTGCATGGCAAGGCCGTTCATCACGGTGCCGAGCATTCCCATGGCATCGCCTTGAGCGCGGTTCATGCCGCCCGCAGATGCAGAAATTCCGCGAACGAGGTTGCCGCCGCCAATCACGAGAGCGACTTGCACGCCCTGCTTGACGATGGATGCAATTTCAGACGCCATGTCGGAGAGGATGACGTTATCGATGCCGTGGCCCTTTTCGCCTGCGAGGGCTTCGCCACTGAGCTTGAGGAGAATGCGTTTGAATTTGGACATGATGAGTAAATAGTGGTTAGTGATGAGTGGTTAGGAGTATGCTAAGTGATACCGCCTATAGTTTTTCATGTAATTTAACAAAAAATTGCACATTTGCTGAGCCATTATTGATATTTGTTATTATTTTCTAAAAGTAATGGAGGTGGAAATGAAGTTTTTTAAAGTTGCTTTATTTGCTATAGTTGGAGTTATCGGAGTTGTAAACAGCATGGCCGAACCGGCCAGTGACGAGACATTTAATTTGAAGCAGCCTGACGGCAGTACTGTCGAAGTCCGTTTGGTGGGCGACGAGCATTTCCATGTATTTGAAACTGCCGACGGCTATATCCTGCAAAAAGACGCTCTTGGGTATTATGCCTATGCCGACGAATCAGGCGAGTCTTCCGGGATATACGCTCGCAATGCGCATGAACGCAGTTCAGCGGATGTACAGTTCTTGGCAAAGCTGGACCCGGATGCGATTTTCAAAAAGCTATTGGCGGAGGCTCCCGACGAAAATTTGCTGGATTACGGTCTTCCGAGATTCGCTTATCCAAGAATCCAGAGAATGCCCACTCCGAACCTCAAGCTCACTAAAGGAGACATTCGCGGGATTGTTGTTCTTGTCCAGTTCTCCGATGTGAAATTTGCAAGCGCGGACCCGAAAGCCACATTCAACGACTTTTTGAATAAAGAGGGATACAACGAAAATCATAACGTCGGTAGCGTCAGGGACTTCTTTATTACAAATTCCATGGGCGAATTCCGCCCGACTTTTGATGTATATGGGCCCATCACCGTTCCCAACACGCGGGAATATTACGGTGGCAAATCGCAAAGCGACAGAAACTACAATGGAGCAAGAGAAGCTTTTAAGCAAGCCGTAGATACGCTTATGAAGCGAGGCGAAGTTGACTTTTCGAAATATGACAACGATAACGACAAGACCGTTGATTTCATCTATTTCATTTATGCGGGCATCGGCGCTAGCAGTTCGGGTGTCATCGAAACCATTTGGCCTCACGCCGGCTACATAGGCAATAAAAGCGTGGGGAGCGGACTTCGCCTCAACCGTTACGCGTGCTCGAACGAAATCAGCGGAAGTGCATATAAAGTAGATAACCATACTACAAAAATGAACGGAATAGCGACATTCGCCCATGAATTCAGCCACGTTCTCGGCTTGCCGGACTTGTACGACCTGGGCGGGAATAATCCTCGCAAAGTTCCCCACAGCTGGGACCTCATGTCAAACGGCTCGTACAACTGCCCCAGCAATTCGGATAACGTCAAAAGTTGCGCCCCACCGCTCTATTCCGCGTTCGAAAGAATGTCCGTGGGCTGGATGACCGCCCCCATAGAACTCAACGTCAATGGACCGGTGCGATTAATCAAAATCGACAGCAACGTCGCGTACAGCGTTACCAATCCAGAAAACCCTAACGAAATGTTCTTGCTTGAATATAGGACTCGTAAAAAATGGGATTCTGGGCAAATTAATTCGGGAATGTTGATATGGCATATTGACTACGTCGCTTCCGTTTGGTCGAACAAAACCATCAATAATAACGGCGACCACATGCATGTCGATATCGAAGAGGCTTGGCCAGAAACAAGCAAATACGCAGCGGCGTCAGATCCTTTCCCCGGTTCCAAAAAAGTAACCGAATTCAACAAGTTCATCTTTTGGAATGGGCGTGACATGAACATCACTCTTTCCGACATTACGGAATCTGCGGACAAAGAATATGTCACCTTTAATGTAACCATGACTGTCACTTCGTCATCGTCTGCGGAGTCCTCCAGCTCCGAAGTTTCATCGTCTTCGCAGTTCGAATATTCTAGCAGCGTTACGGAATTGTCGAGTTCTTCAGCGGTTTCAAGCTCGTCGAGCATTGGGCAAGAATCTTCATCTTCAACATGGTGGTGGCTCGTTTCTAGTTCGGATGCGGCCTCGTCAAGTTCTGTAGCAGCATTGTCCAGCAGCGAAATGGAGCTTTCGAGTTCCGCAGGATATTCCTCCAGCTCCGAAGTTTCGTCGTCTTCGCAGTTCGAATCTTCTAGCAGCGTTACGGAACCTTCGAGTTCTTCAGCGGTTTCAAGCTCGTCGAGCATCGAGCAAGAATCTTCATCTTCAACATGGTGGTGGCTCGTTTCTAGTTCAGATGCGGTCTCGTCAAGTTCTGTAGCGGCATCGTCCAGCAGCGAATTGGAACTTTCGAGTTCCGCAGAAATTTTGTCGAGTTCCTCTGAAGGTACGACATTTGCCGCTCCAGTTGCCTCGCCGAACCGCGTTCAAGTCTCAATGCACGACGGTGTGATTCACATGTTTACGCCAGTGCATGGTCTGAAAAACGTGAGAATATTCTCTCCCAACGGACAGCTTTTGTTCGAAAACGTTATGGACGGAACGGAATGCCAGTTCGCCCTGCCGCGTCATTTGGGAAAACAGAATATCGTACTCTCTGTCTCGCAAGGGAAAAAGAGTTTGTTCATGGGGATTGTCATCAATCGTTGAATTTAGACAAAAGGGTATTATTTCTTTTTCAAACTCGCTAATGCAAATGCAAGCGAGATAGCAATCCCAACATGTGGGTGATACGCGGGCGTTTGTATTTTTGCGCTTGATGCAAGAATAGCCGGGATAAGGCCAAACAGACCTCCGGCAATGACGCCGGAGTACCACAGTGTTTTTTTGATATTGAATTTTTTGTGGGCGATGATGGCAACGGCGAGCGGGGCTACAATGCCAGGTGTATAGACAGAGTAGGCCATCGTCAAAAGCCCGATGATGTCTTTGCCTTGGAGTGCGAGGAATGTCGCGATAATGCCGATGGCGACGACAAGCAGACGCACAACAGTGATGCGGCGCGTGTTCAAAATATCGCTCCCGAAGATAGCGGCGGAGTTGATGAGGCAGGTGTCTGCAGATGAGAGAAGCGCCGATAAAAGTCCTACGGATAGGAGTGCCGCAAGTGGAAGTGGTAGCACGCCGGAGGCGAGGCGGAAGAGCGGATTCATGGTGGAGCCGGAGGCGGTATCTGGCGAGTACGTCGCGGCCCACATACCGAGCAAGACGATTATCACGCTAAAGACGAGAATGGCGAAGCTCCCGACGACGACCGCTTTGCGTGCGGATGATGCATCTTTGGCGACGAGGTTTCTCGAAATCACGTCAGGTCCGAGGAAATACGCTCCCCCGACCGTGAATAACATCATCACTAAATCTGTAAAGCCAAATTTTTCGTTCAGGAGATTGAAATTTCCAAAAGTTGCAAGCCCTGCGGATGTTGGTTCTAATGCGGATTGCGCAACGTTTCCGTTTGTTAATGCTGCTGTTGCAGCTATTTGCGTCGCGCTTTCTGTGCCGGAAAAACCGCCGAACAAATAAATTGCCACCGCAAAAAATCCAAGCGTCAAAATTCCAAATTGCAAAGCATCTGTACGGACAACAGAAAGCTGTCCGCCGAAGAGCGTATAAACGATAACGATTGTAGCTGTAATCAAGACGGATTGCGTTCCGGCGCTGTGCCCAAGCACAAGCCCGATGAATCCAGCGACTGCGGCGAACTGTGCAGCGATAATTCCAATCCACGAAACGGCAATGATTAATGCGACAAGCTTTCGACCTACTTTTCCGACCGTCTTTTCGGCGATTTCAGGGAGCGTTCTCACATCCAAATCATGAACGGGCTTGCTCAAAAATGCGGCCTGGAACCAAAAACCGATTGCACCGACGCCAAGCCACCAAAAAGCTGCAAAACCAATGCTTTCGGCACGTGCTGCGATACCAACTGTTGCTGATGCCCCAAGGACCGTAGCCATGAGGCTCATGAAAACAAATAGAGTACTTTGCTTGCGGCCTGCAACAACATAATCGTCAAAGTTTTTGACTTTGAACAAATCGCGAATGCAGATGAAACCAAGAACGAAAAAGTAGATGAGTAAAAGTTTCATAATTGCAAAAAAGGAGACACCCGATGGTTCGGCCCTTCGGCAAGCTCAGGGACCTTATCACTAACCTTAGTCGGGCATGGCATACTTGTTTTTACAATTTAAAAATTAGAAATTTTACAAGTTGCCGTAATCTCCAATTTCTGGAACGAGCGTGCCTGCTTTCATGTGATAAGTGCGATTGCTGTAGCCGAACGCAGTCTTGTCATGCGTAGCGACGATTATGGCGACACCCGTCCGTGCAAGTCGTGCGAAGAGGCTGTAAACCTTGCGGCTGTTTTCTTCGTCGAGATTGCTGGTGGGTTCGTCGGCGATAATCAAATCAGGCTTGTTTGCGAGAGCGCGAGCGATGGCAACACGACGCAATTCGCCGCCGGAAAGATTTTGCGGATGTTCGTTTGCAAGGTGTAGAATGCCGAGCTTGTCCAGCAATGCTTTGATATGTTCCTTGTCTATCTTCTTGTTGTATAATGTTGAAGATAAGGTTATGTTTTCGGCGACGGTGAAGGCGGAAAGGCTTGCTGCATTTTGCGGAATGTAGCCGATGCGGTCATTTCGTAAACGTGCGAGGTCTTCGTCGTTCAGCGAAAAGAGCGGCTGTCCATCAATTTCGACATTTCCCGATGTGGGTTTGGTAACACCGGCGAGTGCGTTCAAGAGTGTACTTTTGCCGCTCCCTGATTCGCCAAAGATGACTGTGAAATCGCCGGACCATGCAAAAAAATCTGCATTGTTGACGGCATTAAATTTTTCACCGCGACGCGTATATTGTTTTGTGATGTTGTTTCCATTAAGTATCATTAGGTGTCCTCCTTCAGTGCCGTATAGACATCAATGTTTCCAGTTTTTTTTGCAATATGGTACGAGGCGCCAATCCCTGCAATGACGGGGATGAACAATGCGCCGATAATCGTTAAAAAAATGGATGATATGTTCGGGAGTAAAAAAGGTGTTTGCAGGTTTTCTTGAATTAAAAAACGGAACGAAATGATGCCGACTGCTCCGAAAAGCGTTCCTGCGATGGCTCCGCTGCCGCTCGCAAGGAATGATTCTCCGAGAACGATATTCACTAGTTTTTTGCGCGTTGCTCCGATGATGATGAGGGTTGCGAACTCGCGTTTGCGTTCGTTTGTCGAAATTGTAAATGCGATATAGACGACCGCGATTACAATAAGCAAGAAAAAACCTGCGATAAGCCAGACTGCAATTTTAAAAGAACTTGCCGTAGTAATTATGTTGTTGAATATGTTCTTGCGCTGGATGACTTGTAAATCGCTAAATTGCTCTTGAATCTTTTGCGAAATTTTTTCGAAGTCAGCGCCTTTTTCAAGATTTGCAAGAATCGCAGAAGGGTTCCCTTCGGAAACAAAATTATATCCCTTATTCGCTGCGGCTTGACTCAACAATTCAATGGTTGCGACATCTGCAAAAACAGCTTGGTCTAGTTTGTTGCCCAGCGGCTCAATGACTCCGACAACAGTAAATTCCTTATCGAAAAATTTGATTTTTTCACCATTTTCAATTTGAATATCGCTACCTACGATGACTGAACCTGGGATAAAGTCTTTTTTGTAAGTTTTGCGAATCCACGGCTTGATTGTAAAATCAGTCTTGGGGTCAAAACCGATAATGTTGACCTTTTTATCGCAGCAGCTTGCGCTAAGCGTTGTGATGTAGTACTGTGGCGATGCTGCGCTTATTCCAGGAAGCTTATGTACAAATTCTAGAACTTCGCGAGGGAGCGAATATTTGCTCAAATTGCCTTGTAAAAGGATGGGCTCTCTTTGACTATCGACTCCGTATGGGATGATAAGCACGTCAGCCCCCATGCGTGAAGAAAGTTGTTCGAATCCTGCGTCAAGACTTTTTGAAAAAATGACGCTGGAAAGAAGTGTTGCCGAAGCGATTGCCGTTAAAAAGGCAAGCCCCAAGCTTCGTATGGGATGACTCCAAAAATTAGTGTATATAATTTTAAGCGTTGTATGATTCATTAGTAAAATTCTCCGATTCATGGTTGCGGCTTGCTAAAAAAGCGATGTTTGCGATTCCGAAAAGTGTAATCGCGATTCCAATCAGTTGAAGAACAGGGGAGGATATCGAATGGCAATGCATGTGGGGGTGATGGCAAACGCCTACGATGAACGTTGGGACTAGCGATGTGAAGATGCCCAGGGCTATCACTGCATAGGACAAAGCCTTGCGTGCTTTGGGCTGTAGAAAATAGGCGATACCGATAACCGCAATCGCGATGCCTACGAATCCATCAACGATTGAGGTATAATGGCAACGCATAAAAACGCCATCCATGGGTTTGCAAAACGGAAGTACGACAAGTGAAAGTAAAGATTCGATGGTGCCAATTAAAATTGTTATAGATCCAAAAAATAATCCGTTTGTCATAAGAGCCTCCTTGCTATTTGTTCGAAGCCAAATATAGAAGGCGTTTATGAGTTTGTCCAATACTTTATTTTTAAGGGTTGTTATAGAACTTTTTTATACAAGATGCGTAAGCCGATCCCGGCACAAGGCCGGGATGACAGAGTGGTAGGCCGGGATGACATCATGAAAAAACGCCCATCGATGATGGGCGTGGTGGCAATGGAAAAGTGCGTAACGATTACGCATTCGGATTATGCTCGGCTGTATATTCCTTCAAATATTCTTCCATCTCACGGATGTAAATGCGGCAGATGGTGCTGAGCATAAAATTCTTTTTGGTGATATAGCCAATTTCCATCGAGCGGTCGTCTTCGCCTTTGGCATCCTTGAAGGGGACGGCGACGTAATCAGAACCGTTGATTTCTTCGCTGATGATGCCGGAACAAAGCGTGTAGCCGTTGAGGCCCACCATCAAGTTTAGCATTGTAGCACGGTCGTTCGCTTTGATGGTTTTATGATACTCGTTTGTACTTAAAATTTCTTCTGCAAAGTAATAATTGCCGCTTTCGCCTTGTTCAAAAGAAAGGCACGGGTATTGCGAAAGATCCTCAAGATTGACGAACGGCTTGTTGGCAAGCGGATTATTTTTCCACATGTAGGCGTAAGCCTTGCAATCAATCAATTTCTGGAATACGAGATCGTGTTCCTTGAGCAAATACGTAATATACTTGCGGTTAAAATCGCTTAAATAGATAATGCCGATTTCACTGCGGAGACTTGTCACGTCGTCGATGACTTCTTTTGTTTTTGTTTCGCGGATGGCGAATTCGTAATCGTCGATATTGAACTTTTTGGCCATGTTCACAAAGGACTTGACTGCAAAGGAATAGTGTTGCGTCGAAACGGCGAAGCGCTTTTTCTTTTGTTCTTCCTTGCTGTAGCGTTCGAGAACGGATTCGTAATGGTTGTAGAGCTCGTTTGCACGGGCGATGAATTCTTCGCCTTCGGGTGTGAGCGTCACACCGCGACTGGTGCGGTTGAATATGGTGATGCCGATTTCGTCTTCGAGATCGTGAATCGCCGTCGTCAATGAAGGTTGGGATATGAACAATGATTCGGCGGCTTTGTTGAATGAGCCGACCTTTGCGATCCCTATGGCGTAACGTAATTGTTGTAATGTCATGGCTTGTTTATATCCCTTTTGGTTGTTTGGAAAATATAAAAAAAATTAATGTTGTAATCCTACATGTATGATAGGAATATCAAAAAAAGAAGAACCCCCAGGTGGATTCTAGGCTTCCTGTGGGCTCTCTTTGCGCTTATTTGATAGAATCCAGCGCAACTTTTATTCTATTGAGTGCCTCCACCAACGTACTTCGTGGACATGCGATGTTTAGCCGTTGGAACCCTGCGCCCGTTTTTCCGAATTTTGTGCCGCTGTTGAGCCAGAGCCGAGCTTTGTGGAGAACGAGGTCGTCAATTTCTTCTGGTGCAAGGCCCGTGCCGTTAAAATCGAGCCATGCGAGGTATGTCGCTTCTATCGGCACGAGCTTTACGCCTTTTAAATTTTCGCAGGTGAATTTTTCAATGTAATCAATGTTGCCTTTGATGTACTTTAAGAGGGCGTCAAGCCAAGCATCGCCTTTGGAGTAGGCTGCTTCGGCAGAGACGATTCCTTGAATACTGACTTGACCGTAGCCGGTTGCATTAATTTGGTTGCGAAGCGCTCGACGGATTTTTGGATTCTTCACGAATGTGTGAGAAATTTGAACTCCTGCCAAATTGAATGTTTTTGTTGGTGCGGTAACGATGATGGAATTGTCTGCAAGTTCTTCGCTGAGCGTTCCGAATACGGTGTGTGTGCCTTCAAAGATAAAGTCATTGTGAATTTCGTCGCTTACGACAAGGACATTGTGCTTTAAGCAGATTTCTCCGATGCGCAAGAGCTCTTCGCGAGTCCAGACGCGGCAAACGGGATTGTGCGGACTGCATAGCAAAAAGAGTTTGATGTTGTTATCAACAATTTTTTTTTCAAAATCCTCGTAGTCCATGTGATAGCGACCGTCTTCGCCATATACAAGATTACTGCTGACAACTTTACGCTCGTTGTTTTCAATCACATCGACAAAGTGCATATAGACCGGCTGTTGAATCAGTACGGCATCGCCAATGTTTGTGAATGCTTTTATGGCCATGGCGATTGTGAACATCACGCCGGGGGATTTCGTAACCCAGCGCGGGCTTTCAATTTCGTAATTGTGGCGACGGCGATAAAAATCTTGAAGAATACGGAAGTAATCTTCTTGCGTTTCGCTGTAGCCGAAAATTCCATGTTCTGCCGTGCGTATCAATGCGTCCTGAACGAATGAACTTGTTTTAAAGTCCATGTCTGCAACCCAAAGCGGAATAATGCCGCTTGAATCCTCGCCAGGTCTCACCAGTCCGCATTCCACAAAGAAATCGTACTTGATGCTTTTGGTATGGCGACGATCAATAACGGTATCGAAATCTAAATTTCTTTCTTCCATATGAGTCTTGAGCATTGCTGTCAAATATAGAAGACTGCTATAGTTTTGTCCAATACTTTATTTCTAGCGCGTTTTATAGTTTTTGCCTATAACCATCTTTTTACAGAACAACGTCATCCTCGAAGCAGTCATCCTGGAGCGTAGCGACGGGAACCATAATTTCTCGTTTTGCTATTGCGTAGGGGA
>JAEEGI010006365.1_pt1 | contig 26698 bp, 22 predicted proteins | sample 8958751 | NCBI WGS metagenome assembly JAEEGI01 (sample SAMN16246545, study PRJNA631951) | gut metagenome | biome: gut microbiome; feature: rumen; material: KS-attached | host: Bos | place: Iran: Karaj | collected 2018-10 | reverse complement strand
GAACTTGTTCCCAGTGCTGGACTCCGTGTTGTACTCGATCAGCCGGTGATTCTCCATCAGGGCGATGTGTACTTCGTTCGACGATACGTCGACGATCAGGTCCTTGTCGGGTTTTTCAGACTCCATCAGGAAATTTTGTGTGTTGGACTAAGACAAAAGGGCTTCCGGAATTCCGGCGAGCCCTTTTCTTTCAGCAGACTGCTAAAATGGCAGACGCGGCAAAGAAGAAGGTCGATTACTTCTTCTTGTGTCTGTTCTTGCGCAAGCGTTTTTTACGCTTGTGCGTCGCCATCTTATGTCTTTTTCTTTTCTTACCGCTAGGCATAATGATGATGTTTTAATGGTTTATTTCTCCTTGACGGCATTGACGAAAACCTTCGCAGGCTTGAATGCCGGAATGTTGTGGGCGGGAATGGTCATCGTCATCTTCTTGGTGATGTTGCGGGCGGCCTTCTCAGCGCGGTGCTTGACAATGAAGCTGCCGAAGCCACGGAGATAGACCGGCTCGCCGGCGATGATGGAATCCTTGACCACCTTCGTGAATTCCTCGATAACGCTCTGAACCTGTACTTTCTCAATTCCGGTCGATTTCGCAACCTCATTGACGATCTCTGCCTTTGTCATAGTAAAAAATGGTTTATTTGGTTGTTTTTCATTCGCTTAAGTTAAGCGATTTGCAAAAGTAGGGTTAAATTTTCAAAAAACAAAGCGCGGTCGGCATTTTTTATTAACATTCAGGCATTTGGCGGCCGTACGGAGCGTATTCCGCCCCTTGGCACGGAGATTGACAATATATCCGGCTGGAAAAATGTAAAGCCCGGGTATGACAAATTGTCATATCCCCAACTTTGAGTGCAGATGAAAGATTTCAAGGAGATGTCCGCCCATCCGGGCGTAGAAGTGAATATCATGCCGGTGATCGGTGATTCGTCCCTGCTGAAACTGGACGAGTCCCAACTCTCCGACGCCCTGCCGGTGCTTGCCCTGCGCAACGCCGTCATCTTCCCGGGCACGGTGTTCCCCGTGACCATCGGCCGGGAAAAATCCATCCTCCTGATCCGGGAGATGGAGGAGAAGGACGGTGTGTTCGCCGCCGTTCCCCAGTCCGACGTCACCGTCGAGGAACCCCGGGCCGGGGATATGTTCGAATTCGGAACCGTGTGCAAGGTCGTCAAGACCCTGGAGATGCCCGACGGCTCCCTGACGGCGATCGTCCAGGGATTCAAGCGGGTGCACTTGGATGCCTTCCTCGGATTCGAGCCTTACATGGTCGCCCGTGTCGACTATCTGGAAGACAAGCTTCCGGCTGCGGACGACCAGGAGATCCGCGTCCTGTCCGACGCGCTCAAGGAGCGGGCCGCGAACATCATCCGGTCCTCTTCCTTCGCTCCGAAGGAGGCGGTGGGCGCCCTCAAGTCCATCGACAACTTCCAGTTCCTGGTGAATTTCATCGCGACGACCATCGAGGTCGAGAATTTCTCCGACCGCTTCCGCCTGCTCGGCCTGTCCGACCTGAAGGACCGCGGGATGGAACTGCTGAAGGTCCTGGATACCCAGGTCCAGCTCCTGCAGATCAAGCAGGAAATCAACCAGAAGGTCAAGAGCGATATCGACCAGCAGCAGCGGGAGTATTACCTGAACAACCAGCTGAAGACCATCCAGGAGGAGCTCGGAATGGATGAGGGCGAGGATTTCGCCAAGTTCCGCGCCCGCGCCGACGAAAAGAAATGGTCCAAGGAGGTCCGCGCCATCTTCGACAAGGAGATGGCCCGGCTGGAGAAGTACAATCCCTCTTCGCCGGATTACAGCATCCAGTACAATTACATCCAGTTCATGCTGGACCTTCCGTGGGGCGAACTGTCCGACGACAACCTGGACCTCAAGCACGCCCAGCAGGTGCTGGACGAGGACCATTATGGCCTGGACCAGGTGAAGGACCGTATCATCGAATATCTGGCCGTCCTCAAGCTCAAGGGGAATATGAAATCCCCGATCCTGTGCCTGTACGGCCCTCCCGGAGTGGGAAAGACCAGCCTTGGCAAGTCCGTCGCCCGGGCCCTCGGCCGCAAGTACGTCCGGATATCCCTGGGCGGCATGCACGACGAGGCCGAGATCCGCGGTCACCGCAAGACCTATGTGGGCGCCCTTCCGGGCCGGATCCTGAACGGGATCCTCCGGGCGGGTACCTCCAATCCGGTCATCGTCCTCGACGAGATCGACAAGCTGTCCTCCGATTTCAAGGGCGACCCTTCCAGCGCCCTGCTGGAGGCCCTGGACCCGGAGCAGAACAGCACCTTCCACGACAACTACCTGGACATTGATTACGACCTGTCCAATGTCCTGTTCATCACGACGGCCAATGGCATCTCCACCATCCAGCCCGCCCTGAAGGACCGCATGGAGATGATCAACGTGACCGGCTACCTCGCCGAGGAGAAACTGGAGATCGCCAAGACCTACCTGGTTCCCAAGCAGTTGGAGGAGCATGGCCTGAAAAAGGACGAACTCCGGATCGACAAGGACTGCCTGGCCGACATCATCGACGAGTATACACACGAGTCCGGCGTCCGCGGCCTGGAAAAGCAGATTGCGAAGATCGCCCGCGTGACGGCGAAGAAGATCGCCCTCGGGGAGGATTATCCCAAGGTGGTGAAGAAAGAGCATCTGCGTGAGTATCTGGGCCTTCCGACGGCCTTCCACGATATGCAGAAGGGGAATGAGGCCCCGGGTGTGGTGACCGGTCTGGCGTGGACCGAACTCGGTGGGGAGATCCTCTTTGTCGAGAGTTCCGTCTCCAAGGGAAAAGGTGTCCTCTCGATGACCGGCAACCTCGGTGACGTGATGAAAGAGTCCGCCCAGATCGCCTGGCAATACATCAAGGCTCATCCGGAGCTGGCCGGAATGACTACCGACCAGTTCATGGAAAAGGACATCCATGTGCATGTTCCTGAAGGTGCGGTTCCCAAAGACGGCCCTTCCGCCGGCATCACGATGGTCAGTTCGATGGTTTCAGCCCTCCGTGGACAGGCTTTGAAGAGCGGCATCGCGATGACGGGCGAAATGACCCTCCGCGGCCGTGTCCTGCCGGTCGGCGGCATCAAGGAGAAGATCCTGGCTGCCAAGCGGGCCGGTGTCCATACCATCGTCATCTCCGAGGAAAACCGGAAAGATATCGAGGATATCAAGGAAATTTACGTAAAAGGTCTTACCTTTGTCTATGTGAAGAGTATCACGGAAGTGATCGAAGCCATCTTCTAAATGGACGTCAAGATAGAACAGACCTGGAAGGAAGCCCTGCGGGACGAATTCGAGAAACCGTATTTCGAGTCCCTGGTCCGCTTCCTACACGGCGAAAAGGCAGCCGGAAGGGTGATCTACCCTCCCGGCCGCCAGATTTTCAAGGCTTTTGAACTCACGCCCCTTCCCGAGGTGAAGGTTGTCATCCTGGGCCAGGACCCGTACCACGGTCCCGGCCAGGCGATGGGCTTGTGCTTTTCCGTACCGCAGGGCGTTCCCGCGCCTCCCTCGCTGAAGAACATCTTCAAGGAAATCCATGACGACCTGGGCATCCCGATGAGCGGCAGCCCTGACCTGGAGCCCTGGGCCCGCCAAGGTGTCCTGCTCCTGAATTCGGTGCTGACCGTGCAGGCGGGTACTCCCACCTCACACAGCCGGATCGGCTGGCAGGAATTCACCGACGCGGTGATCCGTACCGTTTCCGAGCGCTGCGACGGGGTTGTTTTCCTTCTCTGGGGGCGGTTTGCCCAGGGAAAGGCCGCCCTGGTCGACACGTCCCGCCACCATGTCCTCATGGCGGCGCATCCTTCGCCGCTGGCGGGCGGAGCCTTCTTCGGCTGCCGCCACTTCTCCCAGACCAACCAGATCCTTCTTTCCGAAGGCAAGACCCCGATTGATTGGCAGTTATGAAAATCAAAGCTCTGTTTCCCGGCTCTTTCGACCCGTTTACGGCCGGCCATCTGAATATTCTCAAACGCGCCCTGACGATGTTCGACGAAGTCGTCGTGGCCGTCGGTATCAACCAGGACAAGCGCGGCTTCTTCGACATGGAAAAGCGGGTGGAGATCATCCGGAAGGCTACGGAAGGGCTGGCCGGCGTCTCCGTCATCCAGTATGACAACCTCACCATCGACACCTGCCGTGAGCTGGGAATCCATCACATCGTCCGAGGTGTCCGGAACATGATCGATTTCGAGACCGAACGCTCCATCGCCGACGCGAACCGCCGGCTGGCCCCGGACATCGAGACCATCATTATCCCTACCGCGCAGGAGTTCGCCCATATCTCCTCCAGCGCCGTACGGGACATCCTCAAGCATCACGGCGACTATTCCGCTTTCATCCCTGAGGGAGTCGTCTTATGAAACGTCTCCTCGTCGCCGCAGCGGTTCTCTTCGCCGCGTTGACGCTCCGGGCGCAAGACGACCCGTATGGTGCTTTGGGCGCCAAACTGGAAGAGTATTTCACGGCCCTGGCGGGGGAGCCCCTTTCCGTCCAGAACGCGGAATGTGATTTCCTGATCGAGTCCTGCAAGGATTCGCTGGTGCGGCAGTATGTCGCCCTGAAAATCTACGACCATTACCTCCAGTCCCGGATCATGGGGGACGACGGCGTTGCCGTCCATCTCGCCAACGCCTGGTTCATCCCTGGCAAGGTGGCGATGCATTCGGACCTGGACCTCCTGAATGCCAAGGTATTCGCGGAGTTCAACCGGCAGTCGGTCCTGGGGGCGGAGGCGCCTTCCATCCTGATGAAGGACCCTTCCGGAGCGGAAGTGTCCATGCCGGTGGACGGTTCCTATACGCTGCTGTATTTCTACGATACTTCCTGTTCCACCTGCCGGATCGAAACGCCCCGGCTCCGCCAGTTCCTGACAGGAACGGATTTTCCTTTGACGGCTGTCGCCGTCTACACGGGGGATGACGCCGCTGCTTGGGCGCGTTATCGGACCTCTTCGCTGGATGTCCCCGGAATGATCCATCTGTGGGATCCTGAAGTGGAATCCGACTACCAGCGCAAGTACGGCGTGCTCCAGACGCCCCGGATGTTCCTGGTCGCCCCGGACGGAACCATCGTGGGCAGGGGGCTGGATACGCCGGCCTTATCCATGTTGCTTTCCAAGTTCTCCGGGAAGGAGGATTACGTGTATGGTGCACAGGAAAGTACGGCTCTTTTTGACAGGCTCTTCGCGGGGTACGGCGATGACCTGAAGCCGTCCGATATCCTGGACATCGCCTCCTACATGGCCGAACGGACCTATGGGGAAGGGGATGTCGAATCCTTCAAGCAGATGGAAGGCGACCTGCTGTACTACCTTTCGTCCCGGCGGGGAGAGGCGGTCAAGGAAGGAACCCGCCTGTTCATCGACAAGTACATTCTGGGCACGGATGTGTGGACGAGTTCCGCGGATACTTCCCGGATTGTCTCTATGGCCCGGATGATGAAGGACCTCCTGGACCGGACTCCTGTCGGGAGCACCGTTCCGGACCGGAAGGTCCATGGGGAACTTCTCCGCCGTCCCTGTCTGTTCCGGAAAGCGTCCAGGAAGGGCGTATTTTCTTTACGGAAAGTGGATTACGTGGTCTTTTACACGCAAGGTTGCGGCCGTTGCCAGGAAACGCTGGCCGCGGCCCGCACCCTGGCGGACAACAAGGCCAGAGTCTTGTTGGTGGATATGGATTCCCTGTTTACGGATTATCCGGATGAGGCCCGCTTCCTGCTGGACACCTTCGACCTTTCCGGTCTCCCGTACGTGATGCAGCTGGGCCCCGGCGGGGTCGTGCGGCACCGGTATCTGGAATTGTAGCCTACAGCATCAGGCCGGCCCGGACGCGGTCGGTCGTTTCCTTTCCCTTCAGCAGTTCCAGGATGGCCAGGCCGAAGTTCACGGCATGGCCGGCGCCGCGACCGGTGACGAGATGGCCGTCCACGACAGCACTCTCAGGCGTGTATACAGCGCCTTTCGCGATCATCGGATCCTGGAAGCCTTCAAAGCAGGTGAAGCGTTTGCCGGCGACATCATCCAGTTGGGAAGCCACCAGCCCGGGAGCGGCGCAGATGGCTGCGATCACTCCGCCATCCGCGTAGCACTTGCGCATCAGGGCCATCAGGGCCTTGTCCGCCGCCAGGTTCTTCGACCCCGGCATACCCCCGGGGAAAATCATCACTTCGGGTTCTTCTCCTTCAAAGTCGTCGCGGGTAAGGTCCACGCTTACGGTGATGCCGTGCGAACTGGTCACGAACGGATCTTCGTTGATGGAAACGGTCTGGACATCGACACCTCCCCTCAGGAGTACGTCGCGGGTGGCGATGGCTTCCATGTCTTCAAAGCCGTCTGCCAGGAAAATGTATACGCCTTGCATTTAGTTCCTCCGGTTAGCGATGGAAATGTAATAGAGCAGGGTGGCCAGGGAGCCGATGGCGGCGATCACATAGGTGTAGGCCGCCCATTTGAGGGCATCCGCAGCCATCGGTTTGGTCTCATAGCTTACGATGCCGGCGTTGTCCAGCCACTTGACGGCCCGGGCGCTGGCGTTGATCTCTACGGGAAGGGTGATGAAGCTGAACAGGGTCGTCAGGGCGAACAGGCCGATGCCGACCCAGATCAGGCTCGGGAAAACGTTGATGAACACCACGCCGGCCAGCAGGACCCACATCACCCAGTTGTTCGCGAAACTGACCACGGGAACCAGGGCGGAGCGCATCTTGAGCGGCGCATAGCCGGTCGCGTGCTGGACGACGTGCCCGCACTCGTGGGCGGCGACGGCGGCAGCGGCGACGGAACGGCCGTAATAGACATCGTGACTGAGATTGACGGTTCTGGTCTGCGGGTTGTAATGATCGGTCAGGGTCCCTTCTACCGAGACGATTTTCACGTCGTGGATGCCGTGCGCCTGCAGCATCCGCTGGGCTACCTCGGCGCCGGAAAGGGCGGTTGGGATCTCGGAGTATTTTTCGAAACGGCTTTTGAGCCGGGCCTGGATGATCATGCTCAGGACCATCACCACGATCATCAGGATCCAAATCATCGAAGTCGACATATCTCTGCAGTTTTTACAAAAATACACATTTTATGGGAAAAGTCAGCCGTTATTGCTAAATTTGCAGGCTATTTGAAGACCGACATGATGCGCGAGGACGATTTTTCCAGGTTGGAACTGGACCTCAAGGGGTGCAGCCGCAACTACCGCTATTTCCGCTCCCTGCTGGAGCCGACGACGAAACTCCTGGTTCTCGTCAAGGCCAATGCGTACGGACACGGTGCGGTGGAATTCGCGGCGATGATGCAGCGTCAAGGCGCCGACTACCTGGCCGTCGCCTATCCCGTGGAAGGACTGGAACTCCGGGAAAACGGTATCAGTCTTCCCATCATCGTCCTGACCGCCGGCACCGACTTCTTCCCGGAAATCATCCGGACCCGGATGGAACCCAGCATCCCCAACCTGGAAACGCTGGAGGCCTTCTGCGGACATCTTCGCGACGCCGGACTGACGGATTATCCGGTCCATATCAAGCTGGACACCGGGATGCACCGTCTCGGCTTCATGACTTCGGAGATTCCCTCCCTCGTCGGGTTCCTGAAAAAGCATCCCGAAGTGAAGGTCCGGTCGATGTTCTCCCATCTGTGCGTGGCGGAGGATCCGGAACAGGATGCCTTCACCCAGGCGCAGTTCGACTTGTTCGGTCAGAACACGCAGACCATCATCGACGGAATCGGCTATCAGCCGATGCGCCACATCCTCAATTCCGCCGGCATTGAACGGTTCCCGCAGTACCAGTACGACATGGTCCGCCTGGGTATCGGCATCTACGGCATCAGCGCCCTTCCCGGAGTGCAGCTCGCCCCCGTGGCTTCCCTCAAATGCAAGGTATTGCAGGTCAAGCGGTTGCGTGAGGGTGATACCGTCGGTTACGGCCGTTGGGGCAAGGCTGGCGTGGGCACCGTCATCGCCACCATTCCCGTCGGGTACGCCGACGGCATCGACCGGCACCTGGGACGCGGCAGGGCCTCCTTCTCGGTCAACGGCCACCGCGTTCCCACCATCGGAAACATCTGCATGGACATGTGCATGCTGGACGTGACCGGGGTGGACGTGAAAGTGGGCGATACGGTCACCGTCTTTGGCACCGATCCTACCGTCTCCGAACTGGCGGACATCCTGGGGACCATCCCTTATGAGATCCTCGCTTCCATTCCACGACGAATCGAACGCATCGTGGTCAGATAACAGGAAAAGGTTGGCGTCGGCCAACCTTTTCTCGTTGAGATGTAGAGATTCGAACTCTAACTGAGGGAACCAAAATCCCTAGTGCTACCATTACACCACATCTCAATTCCGGGGTGCAAAGATAGTATAATTTTCCAAAAGCAGCAAGGGCTACGGGAGGACCTTCCGCAGCACGCGGGTCAGCTGGTCGGAGCAGGAGGTACCACGCTCCTTGCAGTTGATGCCGGTGAGGCGGTCGAGGGCGAAGGAGACGGGCTGGTCCTCCAGCAAGGCGCCGAGGGCCTGCAGGTTGCCGTGGCAGCCGCCGGTGTAACGGAGGTTATGGATGCGGCCGTCCACGAGGTCGAAATCGATCTGGCGGGAACAGACGAGGGCGGATGGGATGGCGGTAACGTGCCGTACCCCGTCCCGGACGGTATCGTTGACAATCTGGATATCTTCTCCCATGGCTAAAACAGGGTCGGATGGTTTTCCTCCAGTTCCGAGAGGATCTTGGACATGATGGCTTCCCGGAAAAGGGCGGCTTTCGCGTGGACCTTGAACCGGGAGCAGTATTCGTCTACGGCCGCCATCTCGCTGTCGTTGAAATACAGGACGTAGCGGTTCTTGCGGAGGAGCGCCGCCTTCTGCTTCTCGAGATAGGCGGGATCCACGCCGGGAATCTTGCGTTTTCTTGCCATCGGATGCAAAGATAGCAAATTCCTTTCAAATCAGCGTTTGGAGCGGAAGAAATCCTGTATCAGGGCCGTGCATTCGTCCGTCAGGACACCGGCCGTGACCTCCGTGCGGGGATGGAGGAGGGAAGGGGAGAAGAGGGAGTAGCCCCGGCGCGGGTCGATGGCGCCGTATACGATCCGTCCGACCTGGGACCAGTTGAGGGCGCCCGCGCACATCGGGCAGGGCTCAACGGTTACATACAGCGTGCAATCCGTCAGGTATTTCCCGCCGATGGCCTCCGTTGCCGCGGTGATGGCCACCATTTCCGCATGGGCGGTGGTGTCGTGCAGCCGTTCGGTCATGTTGTGCCCCCGGCCGATGATCCGTCCCCGGGAGACGATGACGGCTCCGATGGGGATCTCCCCGGCTTCCAAAGCGGCGCTTGCCTCGCGCAAGGCCTCCCGCATGTATTTCTCGTCCTGGTCCATGGCGTGCGTGTTGATGTCGCGAAGATACGGAAAAATGTTGAAATAGTATCATTCTTGCAGTAATTCGGAGAAATTCCTACCTTTGTCGCATGAGCCAGGTCCTGCAAGAAATCACCCCGTTGTCCGACAAGGACTGCTTCTATGTGGTGGAACGCCACAAGTCGGAATTCCTGTTCCCCATCCACAGCCATGCCGAGTATGAACTCAATTTCATCGAGAACGGAGCCGGTGTGCGCCGGATCGTCGGGGACAGCGTGGAGGAAATCGGTGATTACGAGTTGACGCTGGTGGCGGGGGAGCGGCTCGAACACGCCTGGGAGCAGGGGAACTGCCGCAGCGCGGACGTGCGGGAAATCACCATCCAGTTCTCCCGGACCCTGTTCCCGGAGGAACTCCTCGCCCGCAAGCAGTTCCGGACGATCCGGGAGATGTTCCATAAGGCGTTGAACGGGCTTACCTTTTCCCTGAAGGCCATCATGAAGGTGTATAACCTGCTGGATGTCCTGGCCTCGGAACCGGATGGTTTCGAGCAGTTTCAGCGTCTGCTCCAGATCCTTTACACCCTCTCCAATGACGACGGCGCCCGGGTGCTGGCCAGCACCTCCTTCGCCAACATGGAGAACAACGTGGAGAGCCGCCGGGTCCGGAAAGTCCAGGAATACATCAATGCCCGTTACAACGAGGAAATCCGCCTGGAGGACTGTGCCGCCATGGTGGGGATGTCCCCTTCGGCTTTCAGCCGTTTCTTCAAGCAGCACACGAACCGGACGCTGATGGATTATATCATCGACATCCGCCTGGGTAACGCCGCCCGGCTCCTGGTGGATACGACGATGGGTATCTCCGAGATCAGCTACGCCTGCGGATTCAACAACCTGTCCAATTTCAACCGGGCTTTCAAGGCCAGGCGGGGCTACACGCCCCGGGACTTCCGGACGCTGTTCAAGAAGAACCGCGTCTTCGTGTAGGTTTTCCGATTTGCAAAATAGTATCGGATTTGGGTTTTATTGTATTTGTTGGTGCGCGTTCCAAAAAGTATCTTTGTATCATACTTTTTTGACGCGCCACCATAATGAGACAAACACTGAAAACTGCCGTGATTGCTGCGACCGCCCTCCTGGCCATCGCCTGCGGCCCTAAGCCCAAGCCGTCCCCGTACGTACGGGTCGAGAATGGGCAATTCATCCGTAACGACCGATCGTATTCGTATATTGGAACCAATTTCTGGTACGGACCCATCCTGGCCTCCGATGGGCAGGGCGGGAATTTCGACCGCCTTGTCCGGGAACTTGACACGCTCAAGTCATTGGGCATCGACAATCTCCGCGTCCTGGTGGGCGGAGACGGGCCGGACGGTGTTTTCTCCCGGATCGAGCCCACGCTTCAGAAGGCCCCGGGTGTTTATAATGATACTATTTTGACCGGACTGGACCGTTTTCTGGTGGAACTCGGGAAACGGGAGATGCAGGCGGTCCTGTACCTGAACAATTCCTGGGAGTGGTCCGGCGGTTACGGACAGTATATGGAATGGGCCGGTTCTGGCAAGGCGCTGATTCCGCTGCTGGACGGCTATGGCCCGTTCATGCAGCAGATGGCCGGATTCGCGACCGATGAAAAAGCGCAGGAACTGTTCTTCAACCATCTGAAATTCATTGTCGGACGCACGAATTCCGTTACCGGAAAGCCTTACAGCGAGGATCCCGCCATCTTCTCCTGGCAGATCGGCAATGAGCCCCGGTGCTTCTCCGACGATCCCGCGGTCCGCAAGGGCTTCATCACGTGGCTCACCGAAGCCGCCCGCCTGATCAAGGAAATCGACCCGAACCACCTGGTCTCCACCGGCAATGAGGGCTTGATGGGCTGCGAGGCCGATCCAGCCCTGCTGGAGGAAGTCGCCGCCATTCCCGGGGTCGACTACATGACCATCCATATCTGGCCCTACAACTGGAACTGGGCCCGTGCGGAGAGCCTGGTGGAAGACCTTCCCTCCGCTTTGGAAAAGACCGATGAATATATCCGTGCGCACGTGGAAGTGGCTGCGAAATACGGCCTCCCCATCGTTGCGGAGGAATTCGGCTTCCCGCGGGACGGCTTCTCGCCGGAGCGCAGTGCCACGACCGTCGGTCGCGACGCCTATTACCGCCACCTGTTCTCCAAGGTGGGTGCGGAACTGGCGGGCGCCAATTTCTGGGGATGGAGCGGTTTTGCCCGTCCGCAGCACACCCAGTGGGAGCGGGGCGACGATTATGCCGGCGACCCGGCCCAGGAAGCCCAGGGCCTGAACGGAGTGTATGTGGATGACACCACGGTGGAAATCATCAGACAATCTATATCCAACCTTAACAATTAACCAACCAACACTAGTAGCATGAAAAACAAGCTGTTAGCCTTCATGCTCGCGCTTATGGCAACCGCAGGGACCCTGTTCGCCCAGAACAGGGTCACCGGTACCGTCACCGACGATATCGGACCGGTCATCGGCGCCAGCGTGATGGAGAAAGGCACCCAGAACGGTGCCGTCACAGACCTGGATGGAAACTACGTGATCACGGTGAAGCCCGGTGCGACGCTCGTGTTCTCTTCCATCGGCTATGCCACGCAGGAAGTGGTCGTGGGAAACCAGACCCAGATCAATGTCCTGCTGAAAGAGGATACCGAATTCCTCGACGAAGTCGTCGTCGTGGGATACGGTACCATGAAGCGGAGCGACCTTTCCGGTGCGTCCGTCTCCATGAAGGAGGAGGACCTGAAGGGGTCCATCATCACCAACCTGGACCAGTCCCTGCAGGGCCGCGCCGCCGGTGTTTCCGCGGTGCAGACTTCCGGTGCCCCGGGTTCCTCGTCCTCCATCCGTGTCCGTGGCCAGGCCACGGTGAACTCCAATGCGGAACCGCTGTACGTCATCGACGGTGTCATCGTCCAGGGCGGCGGCAATTCCGGTTGGGACTTCGGCCTGGGCGGCCTCGGCAACGGTAAGGTTTCCACCATCTCCCCGCTCGCGACCATCAACCCGGCCGATATCGTCTCGATGGAAATCCTCAAGGACGCTTCCGCGACGGCCATCTACGGTGCCCAGGGCGCCAACGGCGTCGTCCTCATCACCACCAAGCACGGTAAGGCCGGTGAGGCGAAGTTCTCCTATGACGGCATGTTCGCCGTCTCCCGCCAGATGAGTCGCATCGACATGATGAACCTCCGCCAGTTCGCCGAATACTACAACGACATGGTGGACATGGGTCTCGTGCAGCACAATGGCTGGTATGCCGATCCTTCCGTCCTCGGAAAGGGTACCAACTGGCAGGACGAGGTGTTCCGCACCGCGCTCCAGCACCAGCATCAGATCAGCGCCCAGGGCGGTACGGACAAGGTCCAGTACTATGTCTCCGGTTCCTTCATGAACCAGGAGGGAACGATCATCGGTTCCAATTTCGACCGTCTTTCCTTCCGTACGAACCTGGACGCCCAGCTCAAGAGCTGGTTCAAGCTCGGCATGAATGCCACTTATGCCGTCACCAACGATAACCTGAAGTTGGCCGACGGTAACGAGGGTGTCATTTTCTACTCCCTCTCCACCAACCCCGATATCCCGGTCTATGACCTGGACGGCAATTATTCCACCACGGTCCGTGAAGGTTATACCTCCGCCAACCCGGTGGCCCTCGCCATGCTCGATGAGAACCTGCTGAAGCGTCAGAAACTCACCGGCAACGTGTATGCGGAACTGACGCCCGTCAAGCATGTCGTGTATCGGAGCGAGGTCGGTTTCGATGTCTCCAATTCCACGGCCAACACCTACAAGCCGATGGTGAATCTCGGCGGCTGGCAGCGCGGTACGAACTCGATGAGCGAGCAGCGTAACGCCAGCGTCTACTGGTCCATCAAGAATTACCTGACCTATTCCAATACTTTCGGCAAGCACAGCGTCAGCGCGATGGTGGGTCAGGAAGCGTGGGAATCCAGATGGAGCTATCTGAGTGTCACGACTTCGGGTCTCCCTTCGGACGAGATCCACAATATCAAACTCGCTCCGGCGGAGAATGCATCCCCGGGTTCCGGTTTCGGTTCCTCCGCGATGGCGTCCTTCTTCACCCGCGAGACCTACAACTACGACGACCGCTATCTTGCAACCTACACTTTCAGGTATGACGGTTCCTCCAACTTCGGTCCCGATAACCGCTGGGCCCCGTTCCATTCCTTCGCGGTCTCCTGGCGTTTCACCAACGAGCCCTTCCTCAAGGACTTCAGCCACCGCATCGGCCTGGACAACGGCAAGATCCGTCTCGGCTGGGGACAGACCGGTAACGCCAACATCGGCGGCGGCGCCTGGGAGTCCGGCATGAGCAAGATGCCGACCGGCCTTGGCGACAGCCAGCGTCCGGCCAATATCTCCAATACCGGTGTCCACTGGGAGAAGCAGGTGCAGACCAACGTCGGTTTCGACCTCAACTTCCTGAAGAACCGGATCAACCTGACCGTGGACCTCTACCGGAAGGTCTCCTCGGACATGCTGATGTCCCTGACGCTTCCTTCCTATATGGGTACCCAGGGTAACGGTTCTTCCGCCCTGGCCGCCCCGAAGGGCAACTTCGGTACCATCGAGAACAAGGGTCTGGAAATCACCCTGGACACGCACCCGGTCAACCTGAAGAACTTCAGCTGGGACAGTAATTTCCAGATTTCCTTCAACCGGAACAAGCTCGTTGCCCTGGACGGTTCGGCCAATGCGCAGCTGGTCGGTTACGGCCAGTGGAGCGACATCGTTTCCGTGACCGAAATCGGCGAGTCCCTGTACAACTTCTACGGATACAAGGTCGTGGGTGTGTATGAGTCCCTGGAGGATATCCAGAACTCTCCGCGCCCGGAGAAGTATCCGGAGGACGGCGTCACCTTCGACCGTGCCAACACGGTGTGGGTGGGTGACCTCAAGTTCGAGGATGTCAGTGGACCGGACGGTGTTCCGGATGGCGTCATCAACGAACTGGACCGTACCAACATCGGTTCCCCGCTGCCCAAGTTCACCTTCGGCTGGACCAATACCTTCCGCTACAAGAACCTGGACCTCTCCATCTTCCTGAACGGTTCCTATGGTAACAAGGTGCTCAACTACAACATGATGGGACAGGGTTACAACGGCCTGGTGCATATGAACAGCACCTGGACCAACCAGCATGTCAGCATCATCGACCGGGCCAAGCTCGTGGCCATCGACCCGGAAAAGACCTATGCGGACGGATCTTCTTGGCAGACCGACATCACCAACGTCATGGTCGCCAATACCGGCACCAAGACGCCGCGTCCGTCCATCCAGGACCCGAACGACAATGACCGCCTGAGCACCCGTTACATCGAGGACGGCAGCTATCTCCGCATCAAGAACATCACCCTCGGGTACACCTTCCCGAAGACGGTGCTCCAGAGAGCGAAGATCGACAATGTGCGCGTGTACATGAATATCCAGAACCTTTATACGTTCACCAAGTACATGGGCTACGATCCGGAAGTCGGCGCTTCGACGCAGGACTCTTCCGGCCTGACCTTCGGCGTGGATAACGGCCGTTATCCTTCCCCGATGACCTGTTCCTTCGGCCTCAATATCACTTTCTAAAGATGGAGGACAAGACTATGATGAAAAATACGCTGAAATACATCGCCCTCGCTGCCGTGCTCGTCGCCGGCGCTTCCTCCTGCGAGAAGTTCCTGAACCGTCCCTCCGAAGACAGCTTCACCACGGCCCAGTTCTACAAGAATGACACGCAGATCGAACAGGGCATCAATTACCTGTACAATTCGCCCTGGTACGACGTGATCCGTTTCTTCATCTACGGATCCGAGACCATGTGCGGAAACGTCTATCAGGGACAGAACGCCTATTCCACCCTGACCGTGAACGGTACGGACCAGGACCTCAAGAACATGGCCTATTCCCTCTGGGCGGTCAACGCGCAGTGCAATACGGTCATCCACAATATCCAGAGTGCCACTGGAGCGGCTTCCGAGGCCGTCAAGAACCGCTGCATCGGCGAGGTTCTGGCCTGGAAGGCGATGACCTACTTCTTCCTGGTGCGCACCTTCGGTGACGTCCCGATTATCCACGACAATACCGAGGTCATCAAGGAAGCCACCTACAACGAAGTAAGCAAGGTCCAGAAGGCCGATGTCTATGACTACATCGTCCTGACCCTGGAGAAGGCCATGGAACTCCTTCCGAAGAATGCCTACATCAACCAGAAGAACCGGATCGACTACTATGCCGCCGAGGCCCTTCTCGCGAAGGTCTACCTGACGAAGGCCGGCGTGACCGGAACCCTGAACCAGGACGACCTGCAGAAGGCTGCCCAGTATGCGAAGGATGTCATCGACAATTCCGGCCGCAGCCTGACCCCGAAGTATTCCGACATCTTCCGGATGAAGCCCGAGCAGTACCAGCAGACCGGAGAGGAACTCTTCACCTGGCACTGGCAGGCCTCCGAAAAGGTGTGGACTTCCCAGAACTCCATCCAGTGCGACGTGGGCCTGGTCGGCTTCTCCGAGACCGGCAGCCTGTGGGGCGACTGGAAAGGCCCCAGCATCGACCTGCAGGAGGCATTCGGTGTGACGGCGGTCGGCGACCCGTCCCAGCGCGTGGATACCGATGACCGCCGTCAGGCGACCATCATGCTCTTCGGCGACCAGTTCGACTATTTCTGGACCGACAAGGGCGGTTTCGACTTCTACCGTTTCTTCTATGACGAGACCTACTGCCCGAGCGGCCTGGAGTCCAACGCCTCCAACAAGACGTTCGGCTGCGCAACCGGTGCGAACTATGTCAAGCACCTGTATGGCGACGTCTATGACCACAAGACGGCGTACAATGTGGAGCCGGAAGGCATGTACAATGCGCTCCCGACCCATATCCTCCGTCTGGGCGACATCTATCTCGTCTATGCCGAGGCCGCGTTCCTGACCGGCAACACCGGCGACGCGCTCACCTATGTGAACAAGATCCGCGAGCGTGCCCATGCCGAGCCGCTGAAGAGCGTCGACTATGAGGCGATCTGGAAAGAGCGCCGCCTGGAACTCGCCCTCGAAGGCGACCGCTGGTACGACTACGTCCGCCGTTCCTACTACGACGTGAATGCTTGCATTGCCGACCTGAAGGCCCAGCACCGTTCCACCTGGAAGGGTGACAACACGAGCTACGATACCGTGTGCAAGAATTACGTGACGGATGCCCAGGGCAATTATGTCGGCCCCGGCGCTCGTCCCTGGGAAGGCAATCTCATCTCTTACAACCCCACCGAGGAACTTACCAACGTGGTTGCCTCCATGTTCACGATCCCGTTCCCGACCGAGGATGTCGTGATGAACCCGAATGTGGGTTCCACCGCCGAAGCCATCCACGTGGATGTCCGTGAGACCTACTCCTATGACTTTTAATCCGTGATCCGATGAAAGCAACTACCAAATATACAGGCTTCATCCTGGGTGCGATTCTTGCCGTTTCCTGCGCCAACCTGGACTATCCGGACCGCTTCAAGGAGACTACCGGTGTACCGACGGTGCATTTCATCCGTTATGCGGACCGGGACATCGCCATTACCCAGGCCAATATGGAAGAGCTCGTGTGCGTGGTCGGTGACAACCTGACCAGCGTCCACGACATCTACTTCAACGACCAGGCCGCCGTCCTGAACTCCAGCTACATGACCCCGCATACCATCGTGGTGGCGGTGCCCAAGAACATGCCCGTGGAGCAGACCGACAAGATGTACCTGATTACCCGCGACAGTTCTGTCGTGGCTTACGACTTCAAGGTCCTTCCTCCGACACCGAAGATCACCGGCATGTCCAACGAGTGGGCGAAGGCCGGTGAGACCGTCAGCATCTACGGTTCTTACCTCTTCCCGCCGATCACCGTCGAATTCCCCGGTGCGGACCCGGTTGAGGTCACTTCCGGCGACGGTACGGCGCTCTCGCTCAAGGTCCCTGCCGGCGCACAGCCGGGCAAGATCAAGGTCAACAACGATTCCGGTACCGCACAGTCCGTGTTCATGTACAAGGACAGCCGCGGCATGCTCTTCGACTTCGACGGCCTGACCGGCCTGGACAACCACGGCTGGAACGGTCACAGTTCGCAGGATGATGACGGAACCGGCATCGCCGGCCGCTTCTTCCAGTTCGGCGACGGAGCAACTGAACTCAACGGTGGCTGGGAGGAAGCCCATTTCTCCTTCGTCTACTGGCCGGGTTCCTGGAATACGCCCGAGAATTACCAGGACGGCGCAATGGGTGCCCGCCTGACCGACTTTGCAGACTTCACGGACTGGCAGAACATGGCCCTCAAGTTCGAGATCCTGGTCCCTGCCTCCAACCCGTGGAATAACACTCCGATGCAGATCTGCTTCGCCGGCGTGGACTTCGTGACCTTCGGCAACGGAGGCATCGAGGATATCGACGGCAACATCGTGGCCGGTGCCAACAATACGTATATGTCCGGCAATGACGCGCCACGTGCGTTCTTCACGCCCTGGAAGGCGACCGGTTCCTTCGATACCGGCGACCAGTGGATGACGGTGGCCATCCCGTTCACCGAGTTCAACCTCGGATGGAATGCCCAGCCCGCCGGCACCAGCCTGAACGCCTCCAGTTTTACCAGCATGTGGATGTTCATCACCGACGGCGGCATGGAACCTGTCGGAACGAGCTGCACGCCGATCATCAAGATCGACAACATCCGCGCGGTCCCTTACAAATAATGAGAGGAGATTGAGTCTATGAAGAAAATACTGAAATATTCTGCCATCGCGGCTCTCTGCCTGGCTGCCGTCTCCCTGACCGGCTGCAAGCATGAAGAGTACGATACTGACCAGTATGCCGGTGCCGTAGCGCTGAGCGCCGTCGCCCCGAATCCGGTGATGCGCGGCGGCGAACTCCGCATCCTGGGTACGAACCTGGAGAATGTCTCCGAGGTCCGTTTCGCCGGCGGCATCACGGTGACCGACTTTACCGTCACCAAGTCCGGTGACCATGGAGAGTTGCGGGTCATGGTCCCGGTCGAGGGCCCCGAGGTGGGCAAAGTGTCCATCGTGACCAAGGACGGCACCGTCCTGGAGTCCTTCGCGGACCTGGAATTCACCGAGCCCATCGAACTGGATTCCTTCTCTCCGGCGGAGGTCCTCTCCGGCGATGTGGTTACGGTAAAGGGTGAATACCTGAACAACGTGCAGGAAGTGATCCTGGGCGGGGTGTACATCACTGAATTCGTGAGCAAGGAACGCCACGAACTGAAGTTCGTCGTCCCTTACGATGGCGTCACCGGCTATGTGATTGTGGGTGATGTGAACGAGATCGCCGATCCGAACACGATTCCGAACCAGATCTATTCCGCGACGGAACTCGTCGTCGGGGATCCTACCGTGGACGAGGCTGCGAAAGCGACTTACAAGAGCGGAGATGTCGTCACCGTCACCGGTGCCCATCTGGACATGATCCAGCAAGTGGACCTTGTCGGTGCGGCGGATGTCGAATTCTCCGTGGCTGAAGACGGCAAGAGCCTCTCCTTCACCCTGCCGGCTTCTGCAACGGACGGTGCGGTCACCCTCACTTCCTTTGCCGGCAAGTCCTTCTCCGCCGGTGAGATCGAGACCGTGACGGTCGCCGACCTCGCCATCAAGTCCCTCGCCGAGGACGGCCGCTACAAGGCCGGCTCCGAGGTGAAGATCTCCGGCAGCGACCTCGACCTCGTCACCAAGGTGGACTTCCCGAACGCGGCCGCTTCTTCCTGGTATTATTCCGACGGTGTCATCACCGCGACGATCCCCGCCGAGGCCAAGGACGGCGGCGTTACCGTCACCCTGGGTTCCGGCAAGCAGGCCTATACCCCTGAAATCCAGGTGGTCAAGCCCGTCATCACGGCTTGCGACAGCCCGGACGGCGTGGCCGGCGAGACCATTGTCAAGATCGACGGTACCGACCTCGACCTCGTGACCGGCGTCACCATCGGCGACGACTTCAACGGACTCATTCCCTGCGAATTCCTGAAAGTCCCCGCCGAGGATGGCAGCGTGGTCCTGGAAGTAACCCTTCCGCGCAATGCCTATACCGGTCCAATAACCGTTTCCTCCGCAGCCGGTTATACGTCTGCGACGGACGAGATTGTCGTCATCTATGACGAACCGGTGTCCATCGTTTTCGACGAGCCTTCCTATGCGCTGGGCGACAAGATCACGATCCATGGTGCGAATCTCCTGAAGATCGAATCCATCCAGATCAAGGGCAAGAAGGTACTGGACTATCAGCTCCATGCCGATGACGCCATGTCCTTCTCCCTGCCGGAAGATATCGTGAGTCCGGGCGCCTATCGCCTGTCCCTGGTGCTGGTGGACGGTACGGAACTCACCTGGGCGGTTCCTTTCGAGGTGACGGCCCCCTTCACGGAAATCACCATCTGGGAAGGCAGCCAGATCATCAACGGATGGAGCGGGGTCACTTTCGGTGACAACCGTTTCGTCTGGGCCGAGAACGGTATCCGCGAAGGCGATGTCGTCAAGATCTATTTCACCGCTCCGGAAGAGGGATGGTGGGATCTCCAGCTTTGCAACGGTCACTGGGGCGGTCTCTCCATCGATGAACTGGACGGCGGGAACGAGGTCAAGCAGGGAGCATTCCCCGGCGGAACCCAGACGTTCTCCTTCAATGTTACGGCCGGCATCCTGGCTTCCCTGACGGAAGATGTAGGCTGGGGCGGCGCTTTCATCATCAACGGCGACGGAAATGTGGAAGTGACCAAGATCTCCCTCATCCAGTATGGCGTGACGGAAACGACGGTCTTCGAAGGACCGGTTTCCCTGACCTGGGGTGATGACGGGCGTTTCGGCCTGGCCATGTCCTTCTTCGATGCCGCCACTGCCGACTCCAAACTCATCATCTACTTCCATCAGACGGATAATTGGGGCCAGGTCCAGTTCAATGACGGCTGGTGGGGCAATGGTGACATTGTATTTCCCGAACTCGGTGGCGCATACCTGAATACGGACAATGTCGGGGGAAAGGATGTCGAGAAGATCGAACTGACCCTGACGGCGAGTCTCCTGGAGATCATCCGGTCCAGGGCCGGAGATTATTTCGGCGTGAATACCGCATACCAGGGTGACGGCCGTGTAGGCATGGTCATCCAGGGCTCTGACTGGGTCATTGACAAGATCACCATCCAGTAGTTTTTTAATCCGGAGGGGGCTGACCCTCCCTCCGGGTTCCATTTTGTCATGCTGAGCGAAGCGAAGAATCTAAAGATATGGCTATGAAACGATACCTGTATATCCTGGCCGCTGCCCTGACAGCGCTCCTCTGGTCCTGCGAGAAGGACCCGGCCGGCAAAGCCGATCCTGTGGACAACACGCCCAAGGACCTCACCCTCAGCGCCACCTCCTTCGAGGCGGTGACCGCGGGCGGTGACTTTTCGCTTACCGTCACGGCCCCTTCCCGGCCCAAGGTTACCGGGGAACCCGACTGGATTACCGTTAAAGACGGTACTTACAGCAATTTCAAAATCACTTACGGATTGACCGTCAAGGAGAACACGACCTATGAAGAACGCACCGCGACGCTTACGGTCACGGCCGGAAGCCTCTCCAAGACCGTCTCCGTCAAGCAGGCGGCCGCCGAGAAGCCGGAGCCGGTGACGCCGGTGACACCCACCGGCATCAAGGAAGACCTGGTGACGGCCGATGCTACGCAGCCGGCGAAGAACCTGTATGACTATCTGCGTTCCATCTATGGGGAAAAGGTCCTTTCCGGGGTACTTGCCAACGTAAACTGGAATCATGAGGAGGCAGATAAGATCCATACCGCAACCGGAAAGTACCCCGCCGTGAACTGCTATGATTTCATCCATATCTGTGTTCCGCAGAACAACTGGATTAACTACCAGAATCTGACGCCGGTGACCGAATGGGCCGATGCAGGTGGCATCGTGTCCCTGATGTGGCATTTCAATGTTCCCAAGACGGCCACGACAACCCCGGGAGCTGACGGATCCGGTGTTACTTGCACCCCTTCCGAAACTTCCTTCAGGGCGGCGAACGTATTCACGAACGGCTCCTGGGAGAACAAGTGGTTCTATTCCGAGATGGACAAGGTCGTGGATGTGATCCTGAAGTTGCAGGCCAAGGGTATTGCCGCTATCTGGCGTCCCTTCCATGAAGGAGCAGGTAACGCTTGTGCGAAGCAGCAGGCAGGATGGACCAAGGCCTGGTTCTGGTGGGGCTATGATGGTGCGGAAACCTATAAGAAACTCTGGACCACGATGTTCGATTATTTCGCTTCCAAGGGAGTCAAGAACCTGATCTGGGTCTGGACAACGCAGAATTACAATGGCAACTCTTCCCAGTATAATCAGGATAAGGACTGGTATCCGGGTGATGCCTATGTGGATATCGTCGGCCGGGACCTGTATGGCTCCACGGCACAGCAGAATGCAACGGAGTTCGCCGAGATCCAGGCTGCCTATCCGGACCGGATGGTCGTGCTGGCAGAGTGCGGTGTGGACTCCGGGAATGGAAACAAGCCTTTTTCCGAGGTGGCGGACTTCTGGAACGCAGGAGCTAAATGGGGATGGTTTGTACCTTGGTACGGAAGTAATATGCCCAACAACACCTGGTGGAATAATGCGCTCAAGCAGAGCTTCGTAGTGACACGTGACCAAGTAAAGTACTGACCATGAAAAGATACCTGACCCTCCTCGCCGCGGTGCTGGCGGCTCTCGCTTGCGAGAAGAATCCGGCGTCGGAGTCGACGACTCCCGAGGCCCCGACGGCCATCACCCTAAGTGCCTCCTCTTTCACGCCTGTCCAGGCGGGGGAGACCCTCTCGCTGACCATTACGTCCCCAGCTCGGCCGAAGTTGACCGGCCTTCCGGACTGGATTGTCTTCCAGGACGGAACCTACAAGGACTACAAGATCACGGTCGGCCTGACCGTCGCGCCCAATGACGGTTATGTGATCCGCGAAGCCACGGTGAACGTGACGGCCAGCGGTGTCGCCGATGCCACCTTTACGGTGAAGCAGGAAGGCAAGCCCGTTGTCCCGGACCCGACGCCGGGTACCAACGATGCCTGGAAAATGTCGGCGAGGCTGGGCCTGGGATGGAATCTGGGCAATCAGTTCGACGGCTATTACAACGGCTCGTGGGCCGGGGATAAGGAGGGTTATCCGGATGAAGGCGTCTGGCAGCCCGACGGGGCCAAGAAAGCCACCCAGGCTACCTTCGACGGTGTCAGGAAAGCCGGTTTCACCAGTGTCCGGATTCCCGTTTCCTGGCTCAAGATGATCGGTGATGCGCCGGATTACAAGATCGACCCGACCTGGATGAACCGGATCTATGAGGTGGTGCAGTATGCGCACAAGGCCGGGCTGGATGTCATCATCAATACCCATCACGACGAGAATCACGGCGTGAACAACGACTACCAGTGGCTGGACATCAAGAACGCCGCGGCCAAGAGCGAACTCAACGTCCGGATCAAGGCCAAGATCGCGGCGGTCTGGACCCAGATCGCTGAAAAGTTCAAGGATTGCGGAGACTGGCTCATCATGGAAGGTTTCAACGAGCTCAACGACGGTGGCTGGGGCTGGAGCGCCGATTTCCGGGCCGATCCCACCCGCCAGTGCAATATCCTGAACGAGTGGAACCAGGTCTTCGTGGATGCCGTCCGGGCGACCGGCGGCAACAATGCCACCCGCTGGCTGGGCGTCCCCACGTACGCAGCCAATCCGCAGTTCACGCAGTATCTCACCCTGCCGCAGGACCCGGCCGGGAAACTGATGGTTTCCGTCCATTTCTACGATCCTTCCGACTATACCATCGGCGACAAGCAGTATCCCGAATGGGGACATACCGGAGCTGTCGGGAAAAAAGCCCCGGGGGGCGATGAGGACCACGTGAAGGAGGTATTCAATATGCTGTGTACCAACTATGTGAACAAGAATATCCCGGTATATATCGGCGAATTCGGCTGCTCGATGCGTGCCAAGGATACCCGCGCCTGGTATTTCTTCCTTTACTATCTGGAATATGTGGTCAAGGCGGCCAAGGTTTACGGCATGCCCTGTTTCCTGTGGGATAACGGTGGAACGGACGTAGGCCAGGAGCAGCACGGCTACATCAATCATGGAACCGGCGGCTATCTGGGCAGCAGCAAGATCCCGGTCGACCGGATGGTGAAGGCCCGTTTCACGGAGGATGCCTCCTATACCCTCCAAACCGTCTATGACAGTGCACCCAATTTCTGATGCCTATGAAAAAAACGATGACCCTCCTGTGCGCCCTGACGCTCATCACCGCCTGCTCATCCGGCGATAAGAAACCGATGGAAACCCCGAAAGACCAACTGGTTGCGAAGCTCTTTTCCTACGTGGGGAAAGGGGATATCCTCTATGGCCACCAGGATGACCTTTCCTATGGCCATGCCTGGAAAGTGGAGGATTGGGAGACCGACTCCCTGACCCGTTCCGACGTGAAAGCCGTGACCGGGATGTATCCTGCCGTCGTGGGCTTTGACCTGGGCGGCATCGAGATGGGGGACAAGGCCAATCTGGACAGCGTCGCTTTCGGCCTCATCCGGAAGGCGGCGATGCTCCACGCCGAACGCGGCGGAATCGTCACTTTTTCCTGGCATCCGCGGAACCCGCTCACCGGCGGAGACGCATGGGACATCTCATCCGACCAGGTGGTGAAATCCCTCCTCGAAGGCGGGGAACTCAACGACCTGTTCAAGAGCGTTTGGCTTAAGCGCCTGGGCGACTTCCTGGAGAGCCTGGAGGGTACGCCCGTCATCTTCCGGCCCTGGCATGAAAACATCGGAAGCTGGTTCTGGTGGGGTGGAAAACTGTGTACGGAGCAGGAATACAAGGACCTGTACAGAACCACCTGGATCTATCTGACCGAGGTGAGGAAGCTGGACAATATTGTCTGGTGCTATTCCCCGAACAGCAACATTTCCGTGGAGGAATATATGTCCCGGTATCCCGGTGACGAGTTCGTGGACATCCTGGGGGTAGACCATTATGAATATGTCGGAGAAGACGGACTGGAGCAAGCCGGTGTCCGTTTTGCGGAGGAACTGAAGCGTTCCCTGACTTATATGAATGTCCTGGCCAAGGACCATCACAAGCTGATGTGCCTTTCTGAAACCGGCCTGGAAGGCCTCGGAGACCCGACCTGGTGGACCCGGGTGCTGCATCCTGCCATCGCGGATTTCCCGGTTGCCTATGTCCTCACCTGGCGCAACGCCCACGACAAACCGGGCCATTTCTATGCGGCCTGGGAGGGCTTTGAGAACGCCTCCGACATGAAAGCGTTCAGCGAGTTGGAAGATATCGTGTTCCTGAAACCATAATCTTATGAAATTCAATGAGAGACTGGTTGACCTGACCTTCAACCACGAGCAGCTGCTGGCGCGGCCGAACGAGGCCGTCCGGGGCAACGGCGTGTACGAGCGCTACAAGTATCCCATCCTGACGGCGGACCATGCTCCGCTGTTCTGGCGGTACGACCTGAATGAAGAGACGAACCCCTACCTGATGGAGCGCTTCGGCATCCACGCGACGCTGAACAGCGGCGCCATCAAGTGGAACGGAAAATATGTGCTGGTGGTCCGGGTGGAGGGTGCCGACCGGAAGAGCTTCTTCGCCGTGGCGGAAAGCCCGAACGGCGTGGACAACTTCCGCTTCTGGGACCGTCCCATCACGATGCCGGAGTGGGGAGAGCCCGCAACGAACGTCTATGACATGCGTCTGACGGCCCACGAGGACGGCTGGATCTACGGAATCTTCTGTGTGGAACGGAAGGATCCGTCTGCGGCGCCCGGGGATTTGTCATCGGCCGTGGCGGCCGCCGGCATCGCCCGGACGAAGGACCTGGTGAACTGGGAACGCCTTCCGGACCTGCAGTCCAAGAGCCAGCAGCGGAACGTGGTGCTGCATCCGGAGTTCGTGGACGGGAAATATGCCCTGTATACGCGTCCTCAGGACGGTTTCATCGACGCTGGCAACGGCGGCGGGATTGGCTGGGCACTGGTGGACTCGATGGAGCATGCGGTGGTGAAGGAGGAGAAGATCATCAACGCCCGCCACTACCATACCATCAAGGAGTGCAAGAACGGCGAAGGCCCGCATCCCATCAAGACCCCGCAGGGCTGGTTGCATCTTGCGCACGGCGTGCGCGGCTGCGCGAGCGGTCTCCGCTATGTGCTTTATCTGTACATGACGGCGTTGGACGATCCTACACGTGTGATTGCCGAACCGGCTGGCTTCTTTATGGCTCCGGAAGGGGAGGAATACATCGGAGACGTGATGAACGTCCTGTTCGCCAATGGCTGGATCTGCGACGAGGACGGCAAGGTGTTCATCTATTATGCATCCTCCGACACGCGGATGCATGTGGCTACCTCGACGGTCGACCGCCTGGTGGATTACTGTCTCCGTACGGCCCCCGACGGCCTCCGGACCGGTCTGTCGGTGGAGACCCTGAACCGGCTCATTGACCGGAATTTGAAAAAATAGCCTATCTTTGCAAGAAAGACCTACGCAACCATGGCCAAACTTTCAGAGAAAATCGGATATGCCCTCGGGGATGCCGCCGCCGGCGGAATCACCTGGAAGGTGATGTCCATTGCGTTCCCCCTGTTCTTTACCAATATCTTCGGACTCACCGTGGCCGACACCGCCACCCTGATGCTGGTCGCCCGCCTGTTCGACGTCATCACCGACCCGATGATGGGCGCGCTCGCCGACCGGACGCAGTCCAAGTGGGGCACCTACCGCCCTTGGCTCATCTTCGGCGCCATTCCGCTGGGCCTCGTGTTCGCCCTGCTGCTGTACACGCCTGATTTCGGCCCCGTGGGCAAGCGCATCTACGCATACTCGATGTACCTGCTGATGATGGCGGTCTACACCGCCGTGAACGTGCCGTACGGCTCCCTGCTGGGCGTGATGACCGCCGATGACAACGAGAAGAACGAGTTCTCGTCCTACCGGATGGTCGGCGCCTATGCGATGGGCTTCGTCACCCTGCTTTCCTTCCCGTATCTGCAGAAGATGGTGGGCGGCACGCCGGCACACCAGTATGCCGTCCTGGGCGTGATCCTGGGCGCGCTCGCTGCGCTGGGCACCTTGGCCTGCGGACTCCTGACCAAGGAACGCCTCAAACCCATCCGGGCGGAGAAGTTCTCCTTCAAGCCGTTCGCGGACCTGTTCCGCAACAAGCCGTGGATTATCCTGACGCTCATCGGCATCTGCACGAATTTCTTCAACTGATTCCGCTATTCGTTG
>JAEEGI010006358.1_pt1 | contig 26721 bp, 26 predicted proteins | sample 8958751 | NCBI WGS metagenome assembly JAEEGI01 (sample SAMN16246545, study PRJNA631951) | gut metagenome | biome: gut microbiome; feature: rumen; material: KS-attached | host: Bos | place: Iran: Karaj | collected 2018-10 | reverse complement strand
AGAAGCCCATCTCAAGACGGAGGGTGTCGCGTGCACCGAGACCGATGGGTTTGATGTCGAACTCTTTACCAGCTTCGAACACGGCGTCCCAAATCTTGAAGGCATCCTCGTTCTTGAAATAGATCTCGCAGCCGCCTGAGCCGGTGTAGCCGGTGGTGGAGAAGATAACATTCGGAACACCTGCGAAGGTGAGGGTCTTGGTGGTATAATACTCCATGTCGGTGACGGGCGTGTCGGTCAGTTTCTGCATGGCTTTGAGAGCCAGAGGACCTTGCACGGCCAACTGGGAGATGGAGTCGGAGATGTTGGCGATTTCAGCGCCGAATTTCTCGTTCTGCTTGCTCACCCATGCCCAGTCCTTGTCGATATTGGCAGCGTTTACCACCAACAGGTAGTCGTTCTCGGCGAGGTTATAGACCAAGAGGTCGTCCACGATGCCGCCTTTACCGTTCGGGAAGCAGGAATACTGCACCTTGCCGGGATAGAGGGCTGACACATCGTTGGAGGTGATGTACTGGAGCAAATCAAGAGCCTTGGGACCTTTCACGGTGAATTCGCCCATGTGTGAAACATCGAAAACGCCCACCTTGCTTCTCACGTGCAAGTGTTCGGCGGTCACGCCTTCATACTGTACGGGCATGCAGTAACCTGCGAATTCTACCATCTTGGCACCCAGCTTCTCATGGGTTTCCTTAAAAACTGTCTGTTTCATTTTTAAACTATTTGATTTTTTATGAGTTTATATTGCGATTTTTGCTTCTATAAATTTTCGGCAAAATTACGATTTTTTTATCAAAAAACTCCTACCTAATTAAAAATAATAGTGTATTTTTGCACGCCGAATTTGAATAATCATCTAAAACCAATATCACAATGAAAAAAGCATTCGTAATTGTTATGGCCATCATGTTCTTCGGACTGATGAGCAGCTTCGCACAGAAACCTTTCGCAGGCGTTATCAAAAGCAAATATATCGTTGAAGGTAACGTGGATGCCAATGTTAAAGCCAGTCTGCCTGAAGAGCAGGTAGTGTATTTATATGAAAATTACACCAAGAGTGTGATGGAAATGCCCGGCATCAATGTCATCACCATCACCAATGGCGGTGCCAAGATGGTTTATTTGATTTACGACATTACCGGTATGGGCAAATATTATATTGAGACCACCGAAGCCGAAATCAAAGAGCAACTCGCCAACATGAAGACCGATTACAAGTACACTGGCGAAAAGAAAACCATCGCTGGCTATGTTTGTGAAAAGGTAATTGAAACCAGCGTTGACAATGAAACAGATGAAGAGACTACCACCATCCTTTACGTTTCTAAAGATATCAACCCCAACGCTGACATCAACTTTGGCTCACATCCCGGTTTGGTCGGCTATCCGCTCCGCACCGAGGTCACCAGAGACATTAACGGCGAAAACGCTACCATTATCGTTGAAGCCTACGAGGTGAAAGCCGATAAGAAAGTTAAACTTGCCAACTTCCTCCTGCCCGCTGATGGTAAGAAAACCACCCAGAAAGATCTGATGAAGATGTTCGGCATGGATGAAGACGAGGACGAAGATTAACAGTTGAAAATTCACATTATTTGAATAGGGGAGGACGGGCTAAAAAACGTCCTCTTTTTATTATAAATTATTATGAATCAAGAAGTTTACAAGAAAATTATCAACCAAATTCCCAGCCATGTGCAGCTGATTGCCGTCTCGAAAACCAAGCCTGAAAGCGAGGTGATGGAGGCTTACCAGCTGGGACAGCGCCATTTTGGCGAGAATTGGGCACAAGAGCTGAAAACCAAGCACGAGCATCTGCCCGAGGATATCTGCTGGCATTTTATCGGTCATCTGCAGACCAACAAAATCAAGTATATCATCCCGTATGTGCATCTGATTCATAGTATTGACAGTTTCCGGCTCTTGCAGGAAGTAAACCGTCTGGCCGCCATGCACCAGCGTACCGTGGGCTGTCTGCTCCAGTTCCACATCGCTACTGAAGAGACCAAATTCGGCTTCTCCATGGAAGAATGCCGCCAGATGCTGGAGAGCCAGGAATTTCAAAATCTCCAAAATATCGAAATCCGTGGCGTGATGGGCATGGCCAGTCTTACAGACGATATTCAGCAGGTTCATCAAGAATTTCGCACTTTACACCAATATTTTGATGAACTTAAGCAGAATTATTTTTCTGAGAATAAGAATTTCAAAGAGATTTCCATGGGAATGTCGCACGATTATCCGATTGCCATTGAGGAAGGCTCCACGATGATTCGTGTCGGCAGCGCCATTTTCGGCGCAAGAAATTACGGGAAAAGATGAACAATGGACAATGGACAATGAACAATTGACAATTAAAAATAAACAGGATAAATCAGCCCGTATGGTGCTGATTCATACAATTGTAGAGACGCGATTCATCGTGTCTTTTCGAAAATTTCGGCGAGCGTATGCAAAGCCTACCTCTTACGTCTGAATAATCCTGTTGTTTTTATCCGTTTCCGAAATTATAAAAGGTGCCCAAAATATGGACGGCAGCGAAGCACACCGTCAGCGGCAATGGAGACCGCCCCAATTAGTCAACCACAAAGCCGGGCACAACTCCATTACTCTGTAGTCCATCGCTAAATAAGGCGCGGCAAAAGTACAACTTTTTTGTGAATAACAATATGATTCCTCCAAAATACTCATACCTTATGTCTCGTTATTAATAAATAAACTGAAATTACAAATCAATTTTCATCGTAAAAAAACTTTTATGGAAAATAAATCAAGAAAATCGTTTAATTATGAGGAATTAGTGCCTGATCCTTTTAATTTGGATCCCATGATGCCTGAAATTTCATTGAAATGTCCAGTTATAATTCGTCCGACAGAGAAACCCGAAGGATATGTAATCACAGATGTATGTGGAAATGAATTTTTCTTTCGATATAATAAAAAATCAAAAAAATACAACATCGTTTGAAGGAGGTCGCTGCGTGCAACACCCGCGGCACGATGACACTAACATTGTGATATACAGCCAGTTTTTCACGAAAAAGGGGAGGGGTGATAGGGAAAATTCTGCTAACTTGCCATGGTAGCAAGTATAAAAAAATCCCGACAGAAAACTGTCGGGATTAGAATTTCAGAACCAATACCTAAACTGAAATGTGCATTACACTCATATCCGTACGGCCGAACCGGGTAGAGGATTTATATGGCTTGGTTGGAATCACCAAAATCGTTGTCGCTGGTGATTTTACATGTCTGCATTGTATGACAAAACAACGCGGCAAAAATACAACTTTTTCTTGAAATATCTCTGGTTTTCTTACGTTATCAAAAAAAACAGTAATATGAAAGAATTTTTTCAAAGACTCGAAAATGGCTATCTACTACTTGATATTGTCTTTTTCGGAGGTCTGTTTTGGACTTCACAGACAACAGAAGAATTTGAAGTCTGTTTATCTCTTATTATTCTTTTCGCTTCAATTATATTATGGATTACCGTGTTTCACCTTGGAACAAAGGTAATTAACAATTCACATGAAGATGTTTGGGCAAAAGGAGAGGATGGGGCAGTGGTTTACAGAGTTCCCGCTGGGGGGTTCAAAAACCACATTAACGGACTGAAAGTGAACGGCAGAGTTTACAAACTGCCTGACGGAGCACGCGCCATTGTCACCAAAAATGGTCATATTATCTTTCTTTCTATAATTGGACATTTTCTTTACAAATTGGGTTGTGGAGAACTTCGAAAAGCTCCAGATCCGACATGGATGCCGCTTTTTGATTCGCCACAAACTGAACAAAAACAATGTAGTTCATCGTCTAAATTTGAGGAATTGTATACTGATCACATCCACATGGCTTCTATGATGCCAGAAATTTCTTTGAAATGCCCGATAAAAATTCTTCCAACAAAAAATTGTGACGGATACGTGATAAAAGATGCAAGCGGTCACGAGTATTTCTTTTATCATACAGAGGAACAGCCCAATTCGTGATTGCGGATGCACGAGCCCGCTGCGTGCAACACCCGCGGCACGCTGGCAGTAACATCGTGCTGGACAGCAAGTTTGCCGCGGAAAACCGGCTGGAGAATAGAAACAATATTTGTCCTATAATTTGTATTATGTTAAATAGGATATTTGAGACCACAGAAAAGGGCGAATGTTATTCGCCCCTACGATATTGTTTGTGATGATTATTGCAAGCGTTCCCATTTGCGGAACCAGCTGCGAATCTTCAATCCTATCACACCAAAAATCGCTTCAGAGAAAATTCCTTTGCTCATCTTGGAGGTTCCTAATGTACGGTCTTTGAAAATGATGGAAACTTCCTGGATTTTGAATTTCAGCTTCCACACGTTGAATTTCATCTCAATCTGAAATCCGTAGCCTACATGTTTGATTTTTGAAAAATCGATGGCTCGCAGCGTGCTTGCTTTATAACATTTGAAACCTGCTGTAGTGTCGTGCACAGGAATGCGCGTTATCATGCGTACGTAGGCTGAACCATAGTATGACATGAGCAGTCGTGACATGGGCCAGTTCAGCACATTGACACCGTTGCAATATCTGGATCCTACGGCCAAATCCGCTCCGCCTTCAGCACAAGCCTTGTAAAGACGCTCCAAGTCGTGCGGATCGTGCGAAAAATCAGCATCCATCTCAAACACATAGTCATACTCGTGCTCCAAAGCCCACTTAAAGCCTGTAATATAGGCAGTTCCGAGTCCGAGTTTGCCCTTGCGTTCAATAATAAACAGACGGTCGGGGTACTCCCCTATCAGTTTTTTAACAATTTCTGCCGTGCCATCGGGTGAGTTATCTTCAATGATCAATATGTGATAATCACCCAAATCGAAAGTAACACGAATGATATTTTCGATATTCTCCTTTTCGTTATAGGTAGGAATGATGACTAATTTTTTATCCATCTGATTTACTGAATTTTATCCAAAATAATATAGACAGGCAAGTGGTCGCTGTAGCCGCCCAGATAGGTGCCAGCAGCGAAGGTACGCAGCGGTGTGCCTTCGTAGGATCCGCTTTTTGTGAGCAAGAAATTAGCCCTAAAAATCTGCACGCCTGCATACTTATAGCCTTTCTTCGCATTGAGCAAACCGTATGAAATAATGATTTGGTCAATCACATTGGGTTCATCGCGATACACATACGACCAAATGCCATCCATATACAATTTATACATAGGATTGAACAGCTGATTGACCTGAGTATCTTTGGCCTTTTTCTTAGCACCAAGATACTCTAAGATGCTCTTAGCGTTAGGATTGTCGTTTAAGTCTCCAATAATCATAACTTTAGCGGCAGGATTCGCCTGCATAATGGAGTCGGAGATGTGCTTGGAAAGTTCGGCGGCGGCGATTCGTTTCGGCATACTGCGCTGTTCACCACCCAGCTTCGACGGCCAGTGGTTGACGATGATGTGTACGGTATCAAACCCATCAATCAAGCCCTTTACCAGCAGTTGGTCGCGGGTACGGAAGGTGGTATCGTCGGTGTACAAACGATAAGGCACCACATCCAGCACCGTGAAACGGTCCTTCTGGTAGATGAGTGCCACATCCACGCCACGACGGTCGGGTGAGTCGTGATGCACCACACCATAGTTGAGCGGCTTCAGGTTAGGATGGTTTACCAAATCCAGCATCACGCGCTCATTTTCAATCTCCGACACCCCCATCGCCACACAGTTGCCATACTCTTTGGCCACCAGCGAAATGACCTTCGACATATTGGCGAGTTTCTCCGCATATCGCTCTGCTGTCCACTGGTTTCCGCCCTGAGGAAGAAATTCCGCATCGTTGGTGAGCGGGTCATCAATCGTGTCGAAAAGATTCTCCAAATTGTAAAAACCGATGGCGACACGGTTGCCCGTCTCTTGCGCCATTGCTGGAAGCACCAGCATCAAGCCAAAAATAATGCCAAGTAGGGCTTTCTTTACCATAACTAGTTTAGTTGTTAAGGGCCTCCGCACCGCTCACGATTTCAATCAGCTCGTTGGTGATGGAGGACTGACGTGCATTGTTGTACTTGAGTCTCAAATCTTTAAGAATTTCAGTAGCATTGTCGGTAGCCTTGTGCATGGCGGTCATACGCGCACCGTGCTCCGATGCGACGGAATCCAACAAAGTCTTGTAAAGCTGCAACTTCAAAATTTTGGGAATCAACTCGGTAAGGATGCTCTGCTGGTCGGGTTCGAAGATGTAGTCGTGGTTGAGTCCCCTACCCTCCCCTTCAGTATTTAAGTTGCTGATAGGCAGATAGTTCTCTTGAACCAACTCTTGGGTAGCCTGATTCAAGAAACGGTTATAGACAATCTTCACGCTGTCAATCTTCTTCTCCATGAAATCGGCCATGAGCTGCTCGCCCAATTTGGCAATCTCCTCAAATTCGGAATTGTCCACCAAAGTCTCATTCGACCAAGCGATCTCATGGTGTTTTGCGAGTTGCTCCTTAGCCTTTTTGCCTATGCAATAGAGACTTACATTGCCGGCAGCCTCTTGTTGTGCATACTCTTCCTTGAGCATCGCCTCCACCTTCTTTACTATATTAGTATTAAAGGCGCCGCAGAGACCACGGTTGGACGAGATGACCACAATAGCAACACGCTCTTCCCCTCTCTTCTGGAACAGCGGCATCGCATCGAGGCTGTCGGACGAGCCGGAGAGGTTCTGCAGGATCTCGTTGAGCTTGTTGGAGTAAGGCCGCAGGTTGAGAATAGCGCCCTGTGCCTTCCTCAGTTTGGAGGCCGACACCATCTTCATCGCACTCGTGATTTTCTGAGTGGATTGGACGGAGGCTATTCTGACACGTATTTCTTTTAAACTTGCCATAATCTGTTACAATTCGTACTTTTTGACCACTTCGGCGCACACCGCTTCGAGTTCGGCGGTGAGCTCGTCGTTGATTTTACCGCTCTTCAGCTCGTTCAACAGGTTCTGGTGACCTTCACGCAGCGTGTTGAGGTATTCGGCTTCGAAGCTGGAGATACGGCTGGTGGGCACCTTCTGCAACAGCGCCTTCACACCGCAGTAGATGATGGCGATCTGCTCTTCCACCTTCAGCGGCGAATACTGGGGCTGTTTCAGGATTTCCACATTACGCACACCTTTGTCGAGGGTCTTCTGCGTGGAAGCGTCCACATCGGAGCCGAACTTGGCGAATGATTCAAGCTCGCGGTATTGTGCCTGGTCGAGTTTCAGCGTACCGGCCACCTTCTTCATAGACTTGATCTGTGCGTTACCACCCACACGCGACACCGAGATACCGACGTTGATAGCCGGACGGATACCTGAGTTGAACAGGGAGGTCTCGAGGTAGATCTGACCGTCGGTGATGGAGATGACGTTGGTGGGGATGTATGCGGACACGTCGCCGGCCTGCGTCTCGATGATCGGGAGAGCGGTAAGGGAACCACCACCCTTGACCATCGGTTTGAGGACAGGCGGAAGGTCGTTCATCTGGGCAGCAATCTCATCAGACTCGATGATCTTGGCGGCACGCTCCAGCAGACGGGAGTGCAAGTAGAACACATCGCCAGGATATGCCTCACGTCCCGGCGGACGACGGAGCAGCAGAGAAACTTCACGGTAAGCGACGGCCTGTTTGGAAAGGTCGTCGTAGATGATGAGGGCCGGACGTCCCGTGTCGCGGAAGTACTCGCCGATGGCGGCACCTGCGAAGGGGGCGTAGAACTGCATAGCAGCGGTGTCGGAGGCGGTAGCGGCCACCACGATAGTGTAAGGCATAGCGCCATGCTCGGTGAGGTTCTTCACAATGCTGGCCACTGTAGAACCTTTCTGTCCGACAGCTACATAGATACAATATACAGGATTGCCTTCATCGTAGAATTTCTTCTGGTTAATGATGGTGTCGATGGCGATGGCGGTCTTACCGGTCTGGCGGTCACCAATGATCAACTCACGCTGGCCTCTACCGATCGGAATCATGGCATCCACAGCCTTGATACCGGTCTGGAGCGGTTCCTTCACCGGCTGACGGAAGATGATACCGGGAGCCTTGCGTTCGAGGGGCATCTCATAGAGGTCGCCCTCGATGTTGCCCTTTCCGTCGATGGGGTCGCCGAGGGTGTTGATGACACGTCCGCAGAGGCCTTCACCCACACGGATGGAGGCGATACGTCCGGTGCGCTTGCACAGGTCACCTTCGTTGAGCGACTTAGAATCACCAAGCAATACCACACCGACATTGTCCTCTTCCAAGTTGAGCACGATGCCCATGATGTTGCCTTCTTCTTTCTCGAACACGACCAGCTCGCCCGACTGGGCGTTCTCAAGGCCATATACACGTGCGATACCGTCACCGACGATCAGCACGGTGCCGACCTCTGCCAGTTCAGCTTTCGCATCATAATTCTGCAGCTGCTGACGCAGAATCGCAGTTACTTCTGATGGTTTAATTTCTGCCATATCTATATTTTTTAACTTATTTCTTAAAAACTGGTTTGATAAATGTTGTGCGAGAACTCTGCACGCAACTTATTGATTTTTCCGATGATACTCCCGTCGAAAAGGAAATCGTCAACATGTACGATCAGACCGCCGATAATCTTGGAATTCACCACTTTGTTGATCAGGATGGTAGAGTGGGTCTGCTCCTCCAACAGGTGTTTGATTTCCTCCATGAGGGCATCGTCGATATCTACAGCCGTGGTGATGGTGGCAATCTTGATATTGTGGCGGCGGTAGTAGATCTGGATGAAGTTCTCGAAAATGTCGCCCAAAGAGGGTTCTCTCCGTTTCTTCAGGATAAGGAGAAGGAATTGCAGGGTGACGTCATTCACTTTTCCGTTGAAAAGGGCTTTGAAGATGGCCTCTTTCTTTTCCGCTGGCATGATGGGGCTCTCGATGATGACGCGCAGTTCGCGATTTTCGGAGAACACCTGGCGGAGCAGCTTCATGTCGGCAAACACATCCTCTTCGAAATGCTGCTCGACGGCGAAATCATACATGGCGGCTGCGTAGCGGCCCGATAATTTTGTCTTTTTCATCCGTTCAGCCAATTAGTTGATGTTGATTTCTTTCAGACACTTGTCCACCAGCTCCTGCTGTTTCTCTTTCTGGGAAAGTTCCTGCGTGAGGATCTTCTCAGCGATTTCGATGGACATTTTGCCAATCTCATTCTTGATGTCGGTGATGGCCTTCATCTTTTCGTAATGGATGGTCTTTTTGGCCTCATCGATGAGGTTTTGGGCCTCGCGGGAGGCTTTCTCCTTGGTGTCATCGTACATTTTCTCGCTCATCTTGCGGGCCTCAGCGAGAATCGCGTCGCGTTCCTCTTTCGCCTTGACGAGGAGTGCCTCGTGTTCCGACTTGAGATTCTTCATCTCTTCACGGGCTTGGGCGGCGGCGTGAAGCTGTTCGTTGATGCGTTGTTCTCTCTCAGAGATGGCTTTGGTGATGACGGGCCATGCGAAAAAGCGCAGAATCAGCACGAGAATGCCGAACCCAATGAGCATCCAGAAAAGCAAACCAATTGAAGGAGTAATCAGTTCCATAGTGATTTTGTTTAGAGGTTAAAAAAGCGCGGCAAATATACGGAAAATATTCCGATTTCAAGCTAAAAAGCGGATTTTTTTCGATATTTCTTCACATCGAAAAGAAACCCGCTTTCAAGAGTAGTATAATATATTGATTGATACCTAATTAAGGCTCAATCGTCTGAATGGCGCGCTCCACACGGCGTGCCGTTTCGGTTACACCGATGGCGTAAATGATTTCAAACAGGTCGGGGCCTTTGGCCGCACCGACCAATGCGATACGGAAGCTGTTCATGATGGCGCCCATATTCAGTTCATTACCTTGCACATACTCCATCACGAGGTCGTGAGACTGCTCTTTGTTGAAAGGCTGAACTGACTCCACGATCTCCATCATTTTGCGCAGATGAGCGGCCGTGCCGGGCTTCCATCTTTTCTTCACCGCCTGCGGATCATACTCGGTGGGTGCGACAAAGAAATAGGAAGTCTGTTCCCAAAATTCGGGAATGAAATGCACGCGTTCGCGCATCAGCTGTGCCACATACGACAAAAATTCAGGCTCGGCCTTCACGCCATGTTTCGCGAGTTCAGCCTCAAACATCGGCAGCAAGCGCTCCATGGGAGCCATCTGGATGTACTGGTGGTTGAACCATTTGGCTTTCTCCAAGTTGAACTTGGCGCCTGACTTGCTGATATTTTCGATGGAAAAGAGCTTCACGAGGGTGTCTAAGTCCATGATTTCCTGCTCAGTACCCGGGTTCCAGCCGAGCAGTGCGAGCATGTTGATGACCGCCTCCGGCAGGTAGCCGCTCTCGCGATAGCCAGATGAGATATCACCGCTCTTCGGGTCGGTCCACTGGAGCGGGAAGACCGGGAAACCGAGACGGTCGCCATCGCGCTTGCTGAGTTTGCCGTTGCCGTCGGGTTTCAGCAGGAGCGGAAGATGTGCAAAGGCAGGGGCTTCCCAGCCGAAAGCCTTGTACAGCATGACATGCAGCGGTGCGGAGGGCAGCCACTCTTCGCCACGGATGACGTGCGAAATCTCCATCGTATGGTCATCCACGATGTTGGCCAAATGATAGGTCGGCATTCCATCCGATTTAAATAAAACCTTATCATCCAACAGGTTGGAGTTGATGGTCACATCGCCACGAATCAAATCGTGTACGGTGATGTCGAGGTCGGCGGGGTATTTGAATCGTACCACGTAAGGCGCGCCAGAAGCGACTCTCTGCTTCACCTCTTCTTCGCTCAACGTCAGCGAATTACAGAGCGAGCCACGAGTATTGGCATCGTACTGGAAGGTCTTTTTCTGCGCCTCGGCCTCTTTTCTTTTGGCATCCAACGCTTCCGGTGTGTCGAAGGCATAATATGCCCAGCCATTTTCTATCAGATAGTCAGCGTATTGCTTGTACATGGGTTTGCGTTCCGACTGTTTGTACGGACCGAAGGGTCCGCCGATGCCGACACCCTCATCAAACTGGATGCCGAGCCACTGGAAGGCCTCGATGATATACTCTTCAGCACCAGGCACAAAGCGGGTCTGGTCGGTATCCTCGATACGGAGGAGGAAGTCACCGCCGTTCTGCTTGGCGAAAAGATAGTTGTACAAAGCCGTGCGCACGCCGCCGATATGGAGCGGGCCGGTCGGACTGGGGGCAAATCTTACTCTTACTTTATTCATAAAATTATGATCTTTTTTAGTCTAAAAATGATGGAAAATTAGTGTGTGCTGAACTTTTTCTCCAAACGTACTTCATTGTAAATAAGGGTGATAACCTCTTTGGTATAGAGGGGGAAGTCGGCTTTCATCATCCAGGCATAGAAGGCGGGTTCGGTGCGGAACACCTCCTTGACGCTTTGGCCTTTGTGTTTGCCGAAGTTGAAGACCTCTTCGTCCTTGTCGTTCAGCACGATATGGGCGGCGAAATCGACGTTGCGATGCACGCGGGTGAAGGTGTCCAGATCCTTCACGTTGGGAGTGACGGGGCAGCTGACCTTGCCGTTCCGTTCCTCGTATTCCACGCCGGCGTAGCGGGCCACTTGGGCTTCCAGCACCTCGTAGGTGGCGCGGGTGTCAGCGTTGGCGGAATGAGCGTTTTTGAGGTCTTTTCCGCAATAAAATTTGTATGCCGCAATGAGATTGCGGGGTTCCATCTTGTGAAAAATCTGCTGCACGTCAATCACGGCGCGGTTGCGCATGTCGAAACGCTTGCCGATGCGCAGGAACTCCTCTGCCAGCAAGGGAATATCAAACTTGTTGGAGTTGAAGCCGGCGATGTCGCTATTTTCGAAGAAGGCCAGCAGCTCGTCAGCCACCTGAGCGAAAGTGGGTTTGTCGGCCACGTCAGAGTCGTAGATGCCGTGGATGGCAGAAGTCTCTTCCGGGATGTGGCAGCCCGGGTTGAGGCGCATGGTGCGCTCGTCCTCGTGGCCGTCGGGAAATACTTTCAACAGACAGAGTTCCACAATTTTATCTTTGCCGATGTTGAGGCCTGTGGTCTCCAAATCGAAGAAAATCAGCGGGCGGGTTAATTGAAGGTTCATAATGTTTATAGTTGGATAATGGATTGAATTTCTAAATGATAATGATTAAAGTCCGAGGGTTTTAAGCCCTTGGTTGAAGCGGATGTCGCGGGGAATGCCGGCGTTGTTGATGCGGTCGAGGTCTTGCTGGAGTTCCGGGGTGATGACACCATATTGGGTACGGTAGTTGACTGCCGTTTGGAAATCACCATCGCCTTGAACCATAAGGATGTAGCCAGCCCACTGAGCGATGGCCATCTTGGCAAGTTTGTAGTTGATGGTATATACTCCGTTTTCATCGCGGGTGAAGGCTCCCATTCGCTTCAACGAATTGAAGCACATCATATTGGCTTTTCCGTGCGAGCTGGCTGCGCCGAAGCGTACCGAGCGGAAGATGCCGGCGATGAAGGTGGTGATGGCATCCTCGACGGTGATGTCGGTGATCTCGCCCTCTTCAATCAGATGGCACACGATGAAAAGTCCCACGATGTCGGCTTTGGCCTCTTCCCAGGAGGTTTTTTCGGTCTGCAGGGCATCGTCAACGGGGCGGTGGTCATCGACTGTTTCTTTAACACCCAGTCCGTGCGCCACCTCGTGGAAGGTCACGTTCCAGAAGAAGGCGTCGAACTTCAGGTGTTGCTGCTGTTTGGGGTTGAGGACGATTTTTCCGATGGGGAGCATAATCTTCTCGAATTTGGCCTGCATACTGTTGCGAAGTTGGAGGCGGCGGGCACCTTTCACGGCCTGAACGCGGTCGTCGTTGGGGAGGTTGATGGCGATGGTCTTGCTGCCCGAATTACAGTCGCCGGCATAATAGATGGCGTCATAGACATTGAGGTCGGAAGAGGTGCCGGGGACGAAGGTCTTGTAGATAGGATCGCACGGGAGAATCTTCTGAATCTCAGGGAGCATGGCGATGAATTTGGTGAGCTGTGCGCTGCGTTCCTCATCTTTTACCAAAACAAAAGACTCATAGGAAGCCTTGGCCTCGTTGAGTTTGTCATCGTAATTCTCAATGGGACCCACCACAAAGTCCAAGTGGCTGTCTTTCATATCCATCCAAGCCAAATCGCTGGCATAGTAATCATCGGTAAGGAAGGCTTTCTTGCGCTCGGTGAGATAATTCTTCATGCCGGGATCTTCGGCAATGGCGATGGCCTGGTCGAGCAGGGCGCAAACCTTCGTAATTTCCTCCTTATACTCATCATGATACCAAACGGTCTTCAGGTTGCCCTGTCCGTCGCGGCGCAGCACGGTGTAGAGGCTTCCCTTATTGGGATCATTATAAGATGAGTATTCTTCTGGGGTAATGTCCTGTGGGTAGTATTGGCATGCATCGGGTTTCTCCCCTACTCCATCCACAAACGATTTGTTGTCGTCCAAGCGATCCCAAGGACCATAATTGATCTTAATGTAATCCTTTACATAAGGGTCTTTAATTTTCTTGAAATCAGACACATCACCATACGTTTGTTTCCAGAAAAGCTGATCCATAATATCGGCAATCTGAATAAAAATAGGGATGAGTTTTTTGTCGTTGTCCGATAATTTGGAGATGTCGGTTTTCAGATCATAATAGGCATATTCGGCCACGCGGGCTTTTACGTCAACGCCATTGTTTTGTCCGAACATGACGGCTCCACAGGAGAATAACAGGAAAAAAGAGATTGTTTTTTTCATTGTTGAATAATTTATGATAATAATGATTTTTGCGGGAAAATAGGACTTCTTGGCATCAGATCCAGCATGATGTTGCGTTGTGCGGAGATGGCTATGCCATGAAGGAACTGCTTGGGAGTGGTTTTCTGTGTTTTATTTTTGGAGGATGTGGCAGTTTCTTCTTTATCAGGCATTTGATTAAAGATGCGGGAGGTCAGATTCACATCAAAATAGGGTATCACTTGATGAAAGTGTTCGGTAAAAACCGGGAGATCTTTATCCTTTTCTGTGAAAATATAGAGCAGGCAGGTGATGTCCTGGAGATCCCAACGCTGGAGGAAATGTCCGGAGACATTCAGCAAGAAACAGGCGTCTTCGTCGCTATCGTCTTCAATTTGACTATTTTCAAAAAGATCGATTTGTCGCAAGGGGGCGGCAGAGCGGACAAAATCGGCCGTTTTGTTCTGGACGATAAGGATATTCAACTGGTGGGCGAGACTGGTGCGGTCGATGTCGCTCGGACCCACCATGTCGAACTGTGCATAGGCGATATGGAAGTGGGCCTGCATCGGGTCGGTAGGCTTGCAGAGGTCGGGCAGGAAGGTCAGATTGCAGTGGCAGCGGGCGGCCACATCATTGCAAATTTGCATAAATGGCGTTGTAGAGTAGGTGCCCAACAGCTGATATTCCAGCGATGTTCCGAACGTAACGCCAGGAGTTACAAATGTATTGGTTGGTGCACCTGTTTGATTATTAGCCATTTAATATTATTTCCTATTTTTTAATAGATGCTGCAAAATTAAAAAAAAAATACGAAATTTGCACCTTGAAAATCTGATTGCGATGAATTTGAAAAATTATCCCGAAATCATAGCCCGAGAGTTAGGTTTGCAGGTAAAGCAGGTGGAGAATGTGTTGGAACTGCTCGAATCGGGCGCTACGATTCCCTTCATAGCCCGCTACCGCAAGGAGGCCACCGACTCGCTGGATGAAGTGCAGATTGGCAACATCAAAGAGCGGCACATCCGCCTGGTGGAGTTGGACAAACGGCGGGCCGCCATCCTCGACTCCGTGTGCGAACAGGGCAAACTCACTCCCGATCTGGAAAGCCAGTTGGAAGCAGCCACCAGCATGACCGAGCTGGAGGACCTCTATCTCCCCTACCGTCCCAAACGCAAAACCCGTGCTTCGGTGGCCAAGGAGAAGGGTTTGGAGCCTCTTGCTGCCATCATCATGAGCCAGCGCGAAAACAACCTGTTGGGCATCGCCCGCCGGCACATTAACCCAAAAAATGGCATAGTGTCACCCGAAGATGCCCTTGCTGGAGCCCGCGACATCATCGCCGAATGGGTGTCGGAAAATCCCAAAATTAGGGAGAGACTGCGCCAGTTTTTTGCAAAGGAGTCGGTCATCTCCTCCAAAGTGGTGAAGGGAAAAGATAAAGAGGGTGAGAAGTTTAGCGTCTATTTCAACTTTTCAGAAAGGTTGGCGAAGTCTCCGTCACATCGCATCTTGGCGATGTTCCGTGGCGAGGAGGAAGGCTTTTTGCACCTCACCATCGCGCCCGATGAAAACCGAGTGTTGCCAGGCATACGGAAATACTTTGTCAAAGCCGACAATCTGTGCAGCGAGCAGGTCGTGCTCGCCATCAACGATGCATACAAACGGCTGCTGCAGCCGCAGATGGAGACCGAGATGCGGAAGCTATACAAGGAGAAGGCCGACCGCGAGGCCATCGGCGTGTTCGTGGAGAACCTGCGGCAGCTGCTGCTCGCCCCGCCGCTTGGACAGAAGATTGTGATGGCCATCGACCCGGGCTTCCGTACAGGATGTAAGGTGGTGATTCTCAATCGACAAGGAAAGCTTCTTCACAACGAGACCATCTATCCTCACCCGCCGAAGCCGCAGTACCGGTTGGCCAGCGACAAGCTGAAACGGATGGTGGAGCAGTACAAGGTGGAGGCTATTGCCATCGGCAACGGCACCGCCGGCCGCGAAACCGAGTTTTTCATCAGCAAGATTCCTTTCGACCACAAGGTGCAGGCGGTGGTGGTGAACGAGAGTGGCGCCTCCATCTATTCGGCCTCGCAGATCGCCCGCGATGAGTTCCCCGACTACGACGTGACGGTGCGTGGGGCGGTGAGCATCGGTCGTCGCCTTATGGACCCGCTTGCCGAATTGGTGAAAATCGACCCGAAATCCATCGGGGTTGGTCAGTACCAACACGATGTGAATCAGACACTTTTGCAGGAAAGTCTGGATACGACTGTGGAGAGCTGCGTCAACTATGTGGGGGTGGAAGTCAACACGGCCAGCAAGGAACTGTTGTCGCGAGTGTCGGGTGTGGGCCCTGCATTAGCGAAGAACATTGTGGAATATCGCAACGAGAATGGGCCTTTCGCTTCGAGGGCGGAGTTGAAGAAGGTGCCTCGCTTTGGCGAGAAATCGTTCGAGCAGGCGGCAGGCTTTCTGCGCATCCACGGGGCGGCCAACCCACTCGATGCCAGCGCGGTACATCCCGAAAGTTACGGCATTGTGGATGAGATGGCCCGCCGCTGCGGCTGTTCAGTACCCGAACTGATGAACGACGAGGAAAAGCGGGAAAGCATTGTCCTACAAGACTATGTGAACGATCGCGTGGGACTGCCCACCCTCACCGACATCATGCAGGAGCTGGCCAAGCCCGGCCGCGACCCGCGTACCCAGTTCGACATTTTCTCTTTCGACTCTTCCATTCATACCATCAACGACTTGAAAGAGGGCATGGTCGTGCCCGGTATCATCACCAATATCACCAACTTCGGCTGCTTTGTGGACATCGGCGTTCACCAAGACGGCCTCGTGCATGTGAGCCAGATTACCGACCATTATGTCAGCAACCCCAACGATGTGGTGCGCCTTAACCAGAAGGTGATGGTGAAAGTGATGTCGGTGGAAGTGGACCGCAAGCGCATCAGTCTATCCATCAAAGACGCAAAATAACCCCTAACACGCTCAAAATCATGGCTAACGACTACTTACAGACTCCTATCGAATTTCTCAAAGGCGTGGGACCGCAACGCGTGAAGGTGCTGCAACGCGAGTTCAACATCTTCACCTTCAGCGACCTGCTTTACTACTTCCCTTTCCGCCATGTGGACAAGGCCACTATTTATAAGATTAGTGACATCCAGAACGAGGGCAACTATATGCAGTTTCGGGGCGACATCACCGGCTATCAGATTTTGGGTGAAGGTCGCTCGAAGAGAATCGCCGCGCAGTTCACTGACGGCACGGGAACCATTGAGTTAGTGTGGTTTAGCACCAGCAAGTGGATAGAGGACATGCTGGCAAAATGGCACCACAATGTGCTAATTTTTGGCAGACCTACCCTCTTCAACCATCGGTGGAGCATGTCGCATCCCGAAATCATCGACCCCAATGCGGAGCAGCGGGGAAATACCATCACGCAACACTTCTTCCCCCTTTACAACACTTCCGATAAAGCCAAGAAAGCAGGTTTGGACACCAAGGGTATGGCGAAGCTGACGGCGGCATTGCTGTTAGACTTGCGCCAACGCATAATCCCCGAAACGCTCTCTGCGGAAATTATTGAAAATCATCATCTTCTTTCGCTGAAAGAGGCTTTGTTCCAAATTCATTATCCTGAAAATCAGGATATGCTCACCCGTGCCACCATCCGGCTCAAATTTGAGGAACTTTTTTATACCCAATTAAAATTACTGAAACTCAAATTGTTGACAGAAAGAAAGTTGCGAGGCCATATCTTCGCACGTGTGGGTGAGAGTTTCAACTATTTTTATCACAACTGTCTGAAATTCGAGTTGACGGGAGCGCAGAAGCGCGTCATCAAAGAGATTCGTGCCGACATGGGAAGCGGCCGCCAGATGAACCGCCTGTTGCAGGGCGATGTGGGCAGCGGCAAGACCATCACGGCCCTGCTGGTGATGCTGATTGCCAACGACAATGGCTTCCAGTCGTGCCTGATGGCACCGACCGAAATCTTAGCGCAGCAGCATTACGAGAACATTGCCCGCCAGTTATCGGGGATGGATGTGAAGGTGGCCTTGCTGACCGGCTCGACCAAGACCGCCGACCGGAAAGCCATCCACGAGGGGCTGATGGATGGCAGCATCCGCATTCTCATCGGCACCCACGCGTTGATTGAGAACGACGTGCAGTTCCAAAACCTTGGTTTGGCAGTGATTGACGAGCAGCACCGGTTCGGCGTGGAGCAGCGCGCCAAGTTGTGGAAGAAGAACACGACACCGCCGCACATTTTAGTGATGACGGCCACGCCGATACCGCGCACGTTGGCCATGACGGTTTATGGCGACTTGGACGTGTCGGTGATTGACGAGCTACCTAAAGGGCGTAAGCCTATCATTACGAAGCATTTGTACGAGCAAGACCGGAACAAAATGTTCTACTTTTTGCGTCAGCAGGTGGATGCGGGCCGGCAGGTGTTTGTGGTTTATCCGCTGATTCAGGAGTCGGAGAAGATGGACTTGTTGGACTTGCAGGCCGGCTTCGAGGCCATGTCGCGAGCCTTTCCGCTGCCTCGTTATGCGGTGGGTATGGTGCATGGCAAGATGAAAAACGAAGTGAAAGACTTTGAGATGCAGCGATTTAGCCGTGGCGAGACCTGCATCTTGGTTTCCACTACCGTCATCGAGGTGGGCATTGACATCCCGAATGCGACGGTGATGGTGATTGAGAATGCGGAGCGGTTTGGGTTGTCGCAGTTGCACCAGCTGCGTGGCCGCGTGGGGCGTGGTGGTGAGCAATCGTATTGCATCCTGATGTCGGGCCACAAGTTGAGTTCCGACGGCAAGCAGCGGCTCGACGCGATGGTGGCCACCACCGACGGTTTTGAGATCGCCAATTTCGACCTCAAGTTGCGCGGTCCTGGCGACCTGCAAGGCACGCAGCAGAGCGGCGTACTCGACTTCAAAATCGCTGATTTAGTGAAAGATGAGAAATTAGTAGGCTATACCCGCGACTTGGCGAGAGCGGTTTTGGAGAAAGACCCCAACCTCTCTTCTCCCGAAAATCAAACCTTAGCCATCAACTTGCAGAAGTTGATGAAACGTGAGAAATTCTGGGGATTAATCAGTTAGACTACTCTTTAGTGTTCTTGCGCGACACCGATTTTTCGTCAATAAACTTCTGCAAATCATCTTTATACGATGCGCTAATGGGCAGTACTGTGCCATCGGTGAGTTCCACCTCTCCCCTGCGCACCATGGCGATGGAATCCAAGGCGATGATGTAGGAACGATGGATGCGCATGAAATTTTGGGCGGGCAGCGACTCTGACATCAGCTTCACACTCATGAAAGTCATTACAGGTTTTCCTTCCTTGAAGTGAATCTTGATATATTCGCTCATGGCTTCTACGTATAAGATGCTGTCGAACATCACCTTAACGCTTTGATTGTCGGCACGGACAAAGATGAAATCATCATCAGACGAATTGTTTCCTGCTTGGACAGCTGCTTCGCGCCATTCGATATACTGGCGAGCTTTGGTGGCAGCTTTGAGGAAATCGTTATATCCGTAAGGCTTCAACAGATAATCAATGGCATCAACTTTAAAACCCTCCAAGGCATACTCCTCGTAAGCCGTGCTGAAAATCACCAAAGGCGGATTGTCCAGACTCTTTACAAATTGCATTCCATTGACATCCTGCATGTTGATATCGGATATGATTAAATCCACGGAATGATTCTCTAAAAAGTCAGAGGCCCCATTGGCCGATAAAAACTCTCCGTATAGCTGTAAGAAAGGCGTTCTTTTGATAAAGCCAACCAATTGTTTGAGAGCAAGCGGTTCATCGTCAACTGCGATACAAGTAATCATTTAAAAGGAATTTTTAGTTCTACAAAATATTCATTATCAGTACTTTCTACATTATATTCATATTGCTTAGGATAAAGCAGGTCTAATCGTTTTCTTAGGTTTTCGAGGCCGAAGCCAGTAGAGTCTGCCACTATAGTATGAGGGAAATTACTGTTACTCACCTTACAGTTCACAAAATGGTCATCCACATCCAGCGAAAAATGCACGAAAGAGGGCTCGGTAGTGGAAATGCCATGTTTCATCGCATTCTCTGCCAGATTAACAAACAAGTTGGGTGCAATTGACACATTAGGGATATCTTTGGGCACGATGAACTGAATATCCACCGTATTGATGAACCTCAATCGCATCAATTCAAAATAAGAGTGCAACGCCTCAATATCTTTCGCAAGGGGCACCCTTTGCTGTGAATTATCATAATACATATACCTCATCATTTTAGAGAGGAGCCGAAGTGCATTCTGCGCGGCTTCTTTGTCCTCTTCTATGAGTGCGTGAATATTGTTGAGTGTATTCATCAAAAAATGAGGATTGATCTGATATTTCAGAAGGTTCAACTCCAACTGCAATTTAGTCTTCGCTATGTGTTCCTGTTCCCGTTCTATCTGGAATGAAAACGCGAACATGTTGTTGGCGGTGACGACAAAAAATATCGTCAAACACATCAAGAAACAAACTGTCCAGCGTAAAAAAGAGAAATACGAAATGTTCACTTCTTCAGTGATGTGCGGACGAATCAGGAAAGTCCAAATCACAGAAATCGCAACAACCAATATTACACATACTACAGCATAAACCCTCACACGTCGTTTGCGTACATAATTCGGAAATAGCCAACACTCCAACAACAAATACAACAAAATATATGGCGTACAAAGCAACAGATTGCGCAAATTCCAAAAAATCGTCTGGGTCTCAATATTGAGTTCCAAACAATAATATATAACCACAAAGAGCACAAACAACAGATTTACCAGATGCGCAAGACGCATTATCCTGCGTACTTTCGATAATTTCTGAACCATTATTTTTTCTTAAAATTATACTTTAAACCAACATAATAAACATTCTCTGGATCAGCAACTTGTATTTCATTGTCAACACGCACAAACACACCTAAAGTATGCCCATTGCCCATCTTAAAATTACAACCTGCAATAGTACGGAAATTTTCAATAAAAATGTCGTTTTTTTTGTATAAACTTAAAAAAAACTCTGTAGAAGCAAAAATTGACATGCGCAACTGCGAAAAAGTATAGTCAAATTGAAGTCTTCCACGCAGATAGGTTTTAGGGTTAAATTTATGGTAGCCACGCTGCATGTCGTAGAAGGTGGATTGCACCCGTGCGCGCAAACTCAACTTGAAATCGGAGAATTTTTCAGTATAGGTAAGTGAACCGATGATTCTGCCTCTATTTTCTATTGTCCCATAACGATTATAAAGAAGATAAGCAGCTCCTAATGAGACTTTTAAACGTTTCTTCTTGAGGAAAGAGTAGTCCAAATCGGCTCCAATTTTCAGTCGATTGAAGGAGGTTAAGCAGTGATTGAAACGGCCTTCGCCTTCCAAGCCCAGCTCCAAGCCTTTGGCCAGCTTCTGTTCAAAGCCCAGCTCAAGGATGCCGCCAAAGTCATGCGACTGCGCACGACAAGCCCATGGCAACGCCACCATCAACAGAAACCACAATATTGCAACTTTTCTCGGCTTCATTCCTGAAGGACCATTATTTGATAAAATCCTTGGGTTTCACCATCAAATCGATAGTGTTTTCGTAGGGATAAATCGGTTCGTAATGGATTTTGATGTAGGCCACATCGCGCAGAAAGTCGATATGTCCCACTTCCATCTTTTTGATTTTCAATCCTGTACGCTCTTCCAAGTCGGCTTTGAGTTCCTCTTCCCTGCCGTGTTTCACCAGCTCGATTTTATCATAAAGAACAATCTTCGCGGGCACCCTCTTCGCACCGAACAACCCATCCACCACTGCAATCACAACAATAAAAAGTGCATTGATAATCAGCAAATTGATATATCCGTGCGACATGGCCAGTCCGTTGATGACGGCGATACCGATGGTGACAAACAGGTAGGTCATCTCACGGATGGGCACCATCTCAGTACGGTAACGAATCATGCCGAAAATGGCGAAAAGTCCGAGGGCGAAGCCCATGCCGAGGTTCACATTATTGAGCAGGAACATCAGCAGGAAAACCGTCACGCTGAAAAGCATAAAGGTGTAGTAGTAGTCTTTGCGTTTGCTTTTTCTATAATAGAAAAAGTGGACGATAATCCAGCAAACCAGCAAGTTGAAGGCGAAAAGGATGGCCAATGAGAGCAGGCTGTTGGGTTGAATGAGGGGGATGCCCAAAATGTCGTTCTCGGAGGCGATTTCTGTAAGATCGCTGGAAATTTCTCTTGGAAGGTCGGGGTCCCACCCTTCTGCCTGTAATAATAAATTATTGAAAATCATATTGTTAAATATTAAAAGTATCAAGAATTAGATTTCAATTTTTCGATATAGCGGAGCTTTTTCTTGAAGCGGTTCATCTTCACAGAAGGATTGGTAAGCATAGTGCCGAGACAATATTTGCTCACCCGATAGGGATGGATACGCATCTCTTGTAGTACACTTTTGAAAAACGAGGGGATGTTGCCGTCCTGTTTCAGCTCAATAATCACCAAATGAGGCACTTCCGCATCTTTTTGCGTGTAACGATTTCTGAAATGTATGTCCATGTCTATGGTGAGTCGTTCGGTTTTCCCCATATTCACCAAGGTAATGCGGTTAAATTCGTTCTCCACCTGCGGCACCAACAGAGCGGGGTCATACCAAAGCTTTTGGGAGACAAATTCACGGATTTCAGGATTTTGCAGCATATTCCCAAAGTCGTTCAGTTCCAGCTCCACGCGTTTTTTCTTGGTGCGTTTTTTATTGTTTTTGGTTTTGATTTCGCAGAAAGCGGTGTCAGTTTCGCAGTAGATGCGGGCACGAAGTTTCTGACGATTCAGTTTGCCGGCGTGATGTACGTGGTACATCTGCACATCGGTGGTGTCGTAATACAAAGTATGGTAATGGGCGATGCGGTGGCTGGCGAGTTCCTGCACGTAAAAATGACCAGTGAGTCGCGACAAGATTTCGGGCAGCCGCTCGCGTGCCACCAAGTATTTGGTGTCGATGCGATTCATCAGCTTCACCGCCTTCATCTCCTCCAATGAGATAGGGGAAAATTTTTGTAAAATGTCGGCCAGTTCACCCATTCGGCATTATTCAAAAATATACTCAAACTCTCTTGTACTCACCAATTTGCCGTCGGGGTCGTAGTTATACTGTTTCTTCTTACTACCATCTTCGTAATACTCGAACTTACGGATGCGCACCACCTTATTCTTGCTGTCGTACAGCACATGTTTCACACAGTTGCCTTTGGCATCGTACTCGTATGTGGTGCGCGATTTCTGTCCATAATTGGCATACTCTATCTGCTCAATTTTCTGGCCTTTGGCATTATACTTGGTCATCTCGTCCATATAGCGGGTGCCAGTTTTAGCCGAAGTTTTCCACTCTTTCACCGTAACACTCTTACCGCTGGAAGTTTTGCTTTGGGCGAAGGTGGCGGTCGAAAACAGCAGAATGACTATCAATATCAGGGTTTTCTTCATCTTTCTTTAAACATTAACAACAACACTAAACAACTCTAAATCATATACCTGTCCTGCTTCTGTAACTGTAACTGTTTGGAAGACAGGCGATGGCACTTCGTTGAGGTCTTCGGTGAAGGTATAGACCTCGTAGGTGCCGGGAAGGAGCTGCTGGAAGTAGTAGTAGCCGTCGGCGCCCACGCGCACATCGTCGAAGTGGTAAGGCTCCCCTACCCTTCGTATATACACGCGCTGCTCGTAGGCCCAGCCGCTGCCGCGCGATGAGCCGTTGTGGTAGTAGCTGGCCCACACCTGTCCGCGCACCATGGAGGTGCCGTAGGCCTTGCCCTCGTGGGTGTAGATGGTGGGCACGGTCACGGTTTCGCCATTCTTCACGGTAACCGTCTCTGAAACCGCGATTTTCTCGCCCGTGGCAAGGGTGGAGTAGGCAAAGATGGTATAGGTGCCCTTTTTCAGATAGCGGAAGCAGTAGCTGCCGTCGGGACCGGTCTCCATATCGTCGCCATACAAGACCTCATCACCATACACGATAAAGACATCGGTTTTGGCACCAACAATGGTGTCGGTGGCGAGGTTGTAGTTGTCGTTGTCATGCACCACGGTCATAATCTTGCCTTGTATGGTGGCGGTACCGCCCTCCCCTTCCTTGTTGCAGGAGGAGAAAAGAGCCAATAGGACCGTAATACAGAATGTGAAATGGATAATCTTCTTCATATCATTAAAAAAATTGGGAGACGCTAATATATTAGAACGTCTCCCGTTGGTGGATTATTGTGCTGTGATGCTGGTGCCGCTGCCGGAGGTGGTGGCGCTGGCGCCGATGTACAACCCGTGCCAGTGGATGGTTCCGTTGATGGTGGGGTTGGTATAGAGCGTGTAGGTGCCGGTGGTGACTTCAGGGCTGGTGAAGATGAACGATGCGCTGCTGCCACCGCCGCCCGGAGGTCTCAACCCTGTGGTGGAAGTCTGGAAGCCGCTGCCGCTCACCGCCTGATGGTTAAAGATCATCACGGGGTTACCGCCGCTATTCTTGATGCAGTAGCGGTTGCCGGTAGAGACGCTGCTGGTGGAGAGGGCCTTCTGGCCGTTCATGTAGGTCGGGCTGTCGAGCAGGGCCATGCCGCCTCCACCCATACCGCCGCTGCTGGCTTTGAATGCGACAATGGTGGCTCCGTTGATCTGGAGGTGGCCTTGTGTGCCGCCCATCCCGTCGCAGTTGGCGTCGATAGCCTCTTCGGTGCCAGCCACCACCACGACACCGCCGTTGTACTGCGAGTAGGCGCCGTTGCAGTCGATACCGTCGTTGCCGCGTGCGTAGGCCCACACGAAGCCGCCGTTCACCTCGATATGGTTGGCGCAGTTGATGGCGTCATCGTAGGAGTTGGCCTCCACGAAGCCGCCGTTGATATAGATGCCGTCCTTGCTCTCGATGGCCTCGCCAGTGGGGTCGCCGGAGGTCTGTGCGCAGTAGGAGGAGATATGTCCGCTGTGGATATAGATATTGCCGGTGCTCTTGAGGCCTTTGGGCTTGCAGTAGTTGGTGGTGCTGCCACCGCCGGGCCATCCGCCGCCACCGCCGCTACCGCCCACAGGTGCGCCGGAGGTCATGATGTCGATGTCAATCAGCTCATTGTCGCCCCCCTGCACGCCGATGGTGGTGATACCTTCGACCTTGATGCCACGGCCGCCGGTGCCGGTGCTCTGGCAGTCGATGACGCCGGCCGTAACGGTGAAGTTGCCGTCGGTGGCGATACATGCCGGGCCGTAGCCGTCGGTGGTGCTGCCGTTGGTGTAGGTGGTGCCGCTACCCTGAGTCTTGAGGGTGAGGGTGCCGCCGCCGATGGTCATGTTGCCGTCGGAAGAGAGACAGCGGCCGCCGGTGTTGGTGTTGGTGCAGGTCACGGTGACATCGCCGCCGTTGATGGTGAGCGTGCCCGATGACTTGAGGCCTGAGCAGTAGGACGGGTTGCCGCTGGTGACCACGGTGGAGCCTGAGGCGGTGACGTTGACCGTGCCGTTCTCCACCAGCAGAGCGACATCGGCCTTCATGGCCTTGCTCACATTGCCGGAAGCGGTGAAGGTGACGGTGCCGTCGTTCACGGTGATGGTATTGTCGGCGGAGATGCCCTTGCTGTCCACACCGGAGGCGGTGAAGGTGAGGTTGCCACCATTGATGGTGACATTGCCGTCGGTAGAGAAGCCCTTGCTGTCGGTACCGGAGGCGGTGAGCTGCATGACCGTGTTGCCCGTCTGACTATTGATTTCGATATCGCCATTGCTCTTGATGCAGGAGGCGGAATAGGAGTCGCTTTGGTTGCTGGTATTGGTGTAGGTGCCGCCAGCTCCAGCCACCGACAGGTTGACATTGCCGCCGTTGACGACCACGCGGCCGTCGGCGTTGATGCCCTTGCCGCCCGTTGCGGCGCTGCTCATGGTGACGGTCAGGTTGGCGCCGCTGTTGACAAAGACGCTGCCGTCGCTCTTCAAGCCCGTGCAGTGCGAGGGGTCGTTGTCGGTGACCACTGTTGCGCCGGAGCCGTTGATGGTGATGGTACCGCCGTCGAGACTGATGCTCTGTCCGGCCTTGATGCCCTTGCTCTGCCCACCCGAAAGCGTCATGTTGATGGTGCCGCCCGACATGGTGAAGGTGCTGTCGCAGGTGATGCCCTTACCGTCGGCCTGGGCCACGTTGATGGTGATGGTGCCGCCGCCGATCTCCACAAAGCCGCGGTCGCCGTCGATGCCGGTCTTGGCGTTGTCAACCTCTACGCTGCCGGTGTACATCTGGAAATAGTCGCCGTGCAAACCATCGGTAACCGCATTGTTGACCTTGATGTTGCCGCTGAGAATGCGGATATAGTCGTTGCTGAAGATGCCGTGTTTGACGTTGCCGTTGACGTTGAGGGTGCCGTTACCGGAGAATTCGATTTGTCCCTCGCTGTCGAAAGCTGCCTTGTGGGTGGTGGCATCGCCGCCGTCCACGAGCGTGCTGGTGCCTTCCAGATGGGCGGAAATCTTCACGTCTTCAATGATCTTGATGGCCGCGCCGGTGGGGTTGGTGATGCTCACGCCGTGCATGATCAGGTTGATACGGCGGTCGGACTGCACGAGCAGCGAGCCGTCGCTGGTGGTGCCGGAGAGGTAGTAGATGATGTCGGGGGTGCCAGAGGCAGCCATGACCGTCACATCGGCGCCATTGGCGGTGACCGTCACGCCACGGTTCGCCCACGGGTTGATGATGCTGGCACTGTTGCCGTTGTAGGTGATGTAAATGATATCACCCGTATCCACCTGCACCTCTTCATCAGAAAAGACAATACTGTCGATACCAACAACCGGGAACTGGAAATTGGTCTCTCCAATGTTGTTATGGACGATGGAAATGTTATTCACAAAACTTACGCTGTCGATATTCTGAATCAGCTGCGAATGAACGGGAGTGGTTCCATTATAAAAAATGATGCGCTCTTGTGCAGAAAGAGTCCCGGCGGCTAAAACCA
>JAEEGI010006357.1_pt1 | contig 26722 bp, 19 predicted proteins | sample 8958751 | NCBI WGS metagenome assembly JAEEGI01 (sample SAMN16246545, study PRJNA631951) | gut metagenome | biome: gut microbiome; feature: rumen; material: KS-attached | host: Bos | place: Iran: Karaj | collected 2018-10 | reverse complement strand
CGGGTTGCCGTCCTTGTCAAAGAACGAGCACAGCAGGCACAGCGTGGGAATCTCGGCAAACGGGTCGAGGAAGGCGGTGCTGAACCTGGGCAGCACATACAGGTCGCTCGAGCTGGCCTGGATAAAGCTGAACAGGCTGGAGCCGTCAACGCGCTCACCACACGACAGGATGGTGCGCAGGTACTCTTTGCTGCTGATGACAAAGTTCAGGGTTTTCAACTTGCCGTCACCGCCGGGGTACATGAAGTTGACCATGCGGATGTTGTTTTCCTCAATAAAGCGGATGATGTCGGCCTTGGTGAACTCGCGCGGTTCTTTCTGCAGGTAGGCCACTACCTGATTGGCATTCAGAGCCAGGATTTCGTTTTCCACTATTTCTTTTTTTAGTTTTATGGCTTTAGCTGACGGCTCATGGCCGATAGCTGTAAAGCAGGTTAATTAAATGGTTCTTAGTTTGGGACAAAGGTAGTCTTTTTTTCTCATGCAAGCATATTTTTCACCAAGTTTTGTCAATGATTGGGCAAAAAACGCTACTTTTGAACACTGGCATAATTTTTAAACGAAATGATGTTGAAAAGACTATTCCTGCTCGTGGCCGCATGCGCCACGACGGCTGCCGCAACCTGTCAACCGTTGCCCCAGTTCAATGGCGAAAGTTTCGAGGGGTGGCTGTACAACAACCCCAATATAGCCCTGAACAGCAGCAACATTGGCGGCGGCAAGATTGTACTGTACGTTTCCAACACTGGGCTCACGCTCACGCTGGTCTCGCCCGAATTCACGTGTCAAGGCATTGACAGCATTTCCAGTTCGGTGAATTGGTATACCAAGAATGCCCACGACACAGCGTTTGACATCACGCGGACGGCTCTGACACTGGCCATTGATGATGTGGATGGCAATCCGCTTGACTCGGTCACTGTCACGCCCACCGCCCAGCAAGTGAGCAACCACAAGCTGGACTTCACGATTGCGGTGCCCACGGGCGTCACCACGGCGCGGCTGCGCTTTGTCTGCTGGAATGCCAATGTGGTGAGTTGTGGTGCCGTGAGGTCGGCAACATTCACTGCCGTCACGTCATCACAGCCAGCAACCCTGCCAGGCGATGTGGATGGCGACGGCGTGGTCAACATCAGCGACCTGACGTCGCTGGTCGACCTGCTGCTGAGCGGCAATCCCGACGTGAGCGCCAATGCCGATGTGGACGGTGACGGGGCGGTCAACATCAGCGACGTGGCCCTGCTTATCGACTCGTTGTTGTCGGCCGATTAGTCCTGCATGTTTCAAACCACTTGAACAACATTGAACAACCACAACAACCTTTTATTATGAGGCAGTCTCAATGATAAGGGTTGTTGTGGTTGTTTGACCCAGTTGTTGTTCCCGGTTGCTTGAGAACGGATAGAGGGGTGGGGTGGTTCTATGGGCCGAGCCGCCCCACGCCCGTGATGGCCCGGGTTGGTGCTAGATTACGCGGGACTTGTGCATGACGGGTTCCCTGGCAGGGATGACGGGCATCGATGCCGGGTCGGGGCGCATGTTGCCGGCCTTCTTCATCACGCCAGCCGAGCCCCCGATCATCATGTCGATGAGGGCGGTCAGGTCGGTAATGTTGACAGCGTCGTCCCCGTTCAAGTTGGCGTTATCCCAATCGATGGTGCCGGCATTGCCGGTGAGCATATAATCGATGAGGGCGGTCACGTCGTTGATGTTCACGTTGCCGTCACTGTTCACGTCGCCCGGCATGCCGTCGCTGCCGGCATAGGGTTCCCAGGTGCCGGGATACCAATTCCATTTATAGACATTCCAATTCTTGGCAACCGCCTGGTTGACCTGGCTGACCGTGATGACATTGCCCTCGACTATCTCGCCCGAGGAATCGTTATCGACCATGACATAGAATTCTCCATGCTGATTGTCGCTGCAAGTTCGGAGCCCGTTGACAAGCTGGCCCATCTGGTTGGCTTTGATAGAATTACCGAAATTGACTAATAAAACCAGACTGCGGCAGTTGTCCACTTTGAGGCTGGTGAGTTGATTGTATTGAACATACATATCTATCAGATTGCTAAGCCCGCTGGCATCCAGGCTTGTCAACTGGTTATAACTGGCATTAATTGCCTCGAGTGCACTGCAGCCACTGATGTCCAGACTCGTCAACTGATTATTGCTGCACCACAAGTCTATAAGCTCGTCTTGCTCACCGAGAATCAACTGCGAAATCTGATTGTCATTGCAGACCACCTGGTACAGTTTGCTATACCTGGACAGATCCATGGAGCCTGAGATATTGTTGTAGCGGCAGTCCAGAGAGAAGAACAAGCTAGAGCAATGGCTCATGTCCAGGCTAGTCAACTGGTTGTTGCTGCACCAGAGGGCCTCGAGCCAAGGATTGTTGCTGATGTCCAGTTCGGTCAACTGGTTGTTATTGCAATTGATACGCCTGAGTGCAGAGCACGTTCTGATGTCCAATTCGGTCAAATGATTATTCTCGCAGTCTAAATCGGTGAGCGCAGTGCAACCGTTAACATCCAGCATGGTCAAGGCAGAATCATAGCACTGCAGACTAGTCAGTGATTGGTTGCCACTGGCGACCACTGTCATCAAGTTGCTTTTCCCGTTTGCCGCGAGGGTGGTGAGCTGATTGTTGCGGCACCACAGTTCGACCAAATTGTCCTTGTATCTCAGATCCAGTCTGGCGAGAGAACAATAGGAGCATTCGAGGTAGAACATATTTGAGCAGTCAGTCAAACCGGTGATCTCGATAAGCGGTTCGTTCTCCTTACAGTTGAGCACTCCCAATTGCCTCAGCCCCGTCACGTTAAGCTCAGCCAGGTTGTTGTGGTAACAATACAAGGTCTGCAGGCCGGGGCAGAAGGTCACGTCAAGAGAGGTCAACGCACAATACTCGACCGAGAGATAGGTGAGCGCTGTACAGGTGGTAAGACCCGCGATTGAGGTGAGTGAGGCATTGTCGCTGCAATTCAAGTCGGCCAATGCGGTACAGTCTGTCACATCAAGGCTGGTCAAGTCGCAATGACGGCTTTGAAGCTGTGTCAAGTTGGTGTTGCCCGAGACCCTAAGATACCTCAACTTGCTCAAATAGTTGGCAAAGAGAATCGTCAACTGGTTGTTGCGGCACCACAGCGTCTGCAGGTTGGTCATGTCTCCCACACCGGGCAGCTCGGTGATGGCACAGTCCTCGCAGTCGAGATAGGTCAATGCGGTGCAGTTGGCCAGACCCGTGATCGCCACAAGATTGGTATTGAAGTAGCATTTGAGTTTGGTTAACCCCGTGCAGCCCGACACGTCGAGCGAGGTCAATTCACAATTATAGCAATTGAGCTCGGTCAACTGTGTGTTGCCCGACACGCGCAACTTGTTCAGGTAAAAGTGGTTATGCACGTCAAATGTGCCGCTCAGGCGGTTGTTGCGCGCCAGCAGGGTCTCCAGCTTGGACAGGCCGCTGACGGCGCTCAGGTTGCTGATGGAGCAGTCCTCACAGTCCAGATAGGTCAACGCGGTGCAGTCGGCCAGGCCTCCGATTGTAGTCAGGTTGTCATTGTTGTAGCACTTGAGCTCAGTCAACGAGGTACAGCCCGACACAACAAAGTTGGTCAAGTTGTTGCGCCAGCAATACAGGCCCTTCAAGTTAGGGTTACTATCCACCCAAAATGTCCTCAGGGCACTGTGATTGCTCACATTGATTGACGAGGAAAACGAGTTGTGCTGTAGGTACAGTTCCTGCAGGGCAGTATTAGACGACACATTGATAGAGGTCAGCTTATTATAACCCAGGTTGAGGTAAGTCAACTTGGTGTTCTGGCTCACATCAACCGAGGTCAGATTGTTGGAGTAGCACATCAGGTAGGTCAACTGGGTGAAATACTCCACACCCTTCAAGTTGGATATGCCCTTGTTATACAGGTACAACGAGTCGCGGGCATTGAGCTGCGACGTGGTGATGGTGCCGCTGGGATACTGGCTCAGCAGGTAGGAACGAAAGTTCGCGTCAGGGAAGTTGGTGCTGTTGATGGTCACATCGGCGTGGGCCGCGAGCGATGCCATCAGCACAGCGAGCAGGGTAAGTAATATTTTTTTCATATTCTCATAGGGTTTTAATGGTTAATACTTTCAACTTTATTACCCACAAAGGTAACAATACTTTATCATAATTGCAAGTTTTTTAGTTTTTAGTTGACATCCGCACTCCCCTCAACCAGGAATGCGGATGCTTCTCTAAGCTCTAAGCCCTAAGCTCTAAGCCCTAAACTGCGAGCCCCAGCGAGCATCATCCCCACGCCCAGTTTTTTTTCAAACAACATCGACAACGTTGAACAACAAAAACAACATTCTTTTTAATTCAACACGACCCGGTTGTTTGTAAAAGCACCAACACCAAGCCGCCAGGCCTTTTAAGGTCGGCGAATTAAACGAATGAAACGAATGCATCCGCACTCCCCTCAACCGGGAATGCGGATGCTTCTCTAAACTCTAAACCCTAGACTCTAGACCTCTCGCGCCAGCGAGCATCATCACACGTGCACACGCGGACGAAACGGACGAAACGAACGGGACCCCCTAAGCCGCCAAGTTTTTTCAAACACTTGCATTTATGTCCGCGCTTCGCACGGAGAAATTAATCAAAAATAAATATCTATTTTGATTATTAATAATTTTGCTTAATTTTTCGGCCGATAGGCCGATTGAAAATCCTGAGGCGAATGATGACACAGCCTCAATGATAAGGGTTGTTGTGGTTGTTGTGACCCGGTTGTTGTCCCGGTTGTTTGAAAACGGTTAGCGGCGAGTGTGGGCCATGCCGTAGAGCATGACCATGACGAAGCAGACGGCGGGAACGATGAAGGACAGGTTGACCGATGGCATGAAGGTGACGTCGCTGTCGATGATCATCGCCTGAACGGCGGGTAACAGGCTGCCGCCCAGGATGGCCATGATCAGGCCTGCCGAGCCGAGCTCGGTGTCCTCGTTGACGTCGCCCAGCGCCAGGCCGTAGATGGTGGGGAACATCAGGCTCATGCAGGCCGACACACCCACCAGGCAGTACATGCCCGCCTGGCCTCCCAGCACGATGACGCCGCACACCAGCAGCAGCGCCAGCGCGGCAAACACCGCCAGCAGACGGCCCGGCTTGAAGTACTTCATCAGATACATGTTGACAAAGCGCATGAGGCAAAAGATCACCATCGCCACGATGTTATAGCGCTGCGACAGCACCTCGGCCGCCTGTTCGCTCATCCCCTGGGCCATGAAGACGCGCGTGCCATACTGGATGATGAAGGTCCAGCAAGTGATCTGTGCGCCCACATAGAAGAACTGGGCCACGACACCGTTGCGATAGGTCCTGTTGGCCATCAGACGCCTGAAGGCCGGCAACAAGGCCCCATGACGGTCGGCACCCTGCTGGCGCACCGAAGGAATGGGCAGGAACAGCATCAGCACCAGCAGCCCCACCAGCACCACACCCAGCAGGGCATAGGGCTGGACCAGGATGCTCAAGTCGCTCTGCTTCAACGCCTCGAAGCTGGCATCGTCGAGCGTGGCCCGCTGGGCCGTGTCGAGCGGGGAGAGGCGTGCCTGGATATAGTTCATCGCCACAAACATGCCCGCCAGCGAGCCGATGGGGTTGAACGACTGGGCCAGGTTGAGGCGCCGCGTGGCCGTCTCGCGGTCACCCATGCGCAGGATATAGGGGTTGGCCGTGGTCTCGAGGAACGACAGGCCGCAGGTGAGGATGAAATAGGCGATGAGGAACGGCGCAAAGCTGCCGATGGCCCGGGCCGGGATGAACAGCAGCACGCCCAGGGCATACAGGGCCAGTCCCATGATGATGCCGCTCTTGAACGAGTGGCGGCGGATGAACAGCGCCGCCGGCAGGGCCATGCAGAAGTAGCCGCCATAGAAGGCCACCTGCACCAGCGCACCCTGGGTCACGTTCATGCGGAATATCTTGGAAAACGCCTTGACCATCGGGTTGGTGATATCGTTGGCAAAGCCCCACAGGGCAAAGCAGCACGTCACCACGACGAACGGCAGCACATAGCTCACCCCCTCGCGCGTTATCAACAATCGGGATTTCTTTTGATTCTCACTCTCTCTCATCACTCACTTCTCACTCCTAACTCCTCACTAAACTTTAAACTGTAAACTTTAAACTCTAAACTCTAGACCCTAGACCCCAATCTTCAAGCTTCAAGAAGCTTGAAGATTGGTCTCATCAGTTGCCACTTGGCCGTCGAGGGCGCATCGGGGTCGCAGCCCTGGAACCGGGCCACATAGGCCTCCCACTCGGCCTGGCGGGGCAGGGTGGCCAGGCGGGCGTTGTCCTTTTCCCAGTCAAAGTCGTCGGTTGTGTCGCAGATCATGAACAGGCGGTTGCCGTGGATGTAGATCTGCATGTCCAGGATACCCACACTGCGGATTCCCTCTTGTATCTCGGGCCACACATGGGCGTGGGCCTCGACATATCGCTCGATCATCTCTCGATCGTCGCGCAATTCTAGCGTCTGACAATAACGTTTCATGATGGATGAATGGAATGGTTTAGAAATATTCAATTCTCACGCGGTTAAAATCCGCTGCGGCGGATGGTCAGCGGGATGGCTCCCTCGGGGAAGCAGTCACGGTCGCGGCACACGAGGGCCAGATAACCGCCACCGCCAGCGCCCGGCATTTTCCAGGCCATCACGCCCGGCATGGCGCTGTAGCGGTCGATATAGTCCTGCACGCCAGGCTGGATCATGGCGGGGAACATCGCCACCTGGGCATCGAACGAGGCCCGATAGGCGGCGGCAAACTCCTCAAGGTCAAGCTGCTGGATAGCGTCCCAGCAGCGGTCGGCGGCAGCGGCCAGGGCACGCACCTTGGCGGGCGTGATGTCCTTGCCCTCGACGACGCTGCAACCCGTCCGACGCGGGAACATGGGTATCATGCACAGGTGGTCCTCAAGCCAGCCTAGCAGGGTCGGGTCCTGGGTATATTCGATTTTCTCGGGCCAGTAGCTGCCATTATAATAATGTCTTGCCAGGCCGGGCACGCAGATGCCGATGGCATCCTGGGCGCCGCTCACGATGCCGTCGCTGCGTTCGGGGTCGTTCTCGAGGCAGAAGACCAGCCTGGCCAGCATCTCGGGGTCCATCGTGGGCAACTGGTAGGGCCACACACGCTTGATGGTGTTGCGCGTGCTGGTCGACAGGCCGCAGCGCTCGCGAATCTCGAAGGTGGGTTCCAGCGAGATGGTCAATGCCCAGCCGGGCGCGTGGCACGACACATAGGGCTGGTCAATCCACGTTCCCGCCAGGTCAAGACGCGTGGGCAACTGGCTTGCCGACTGCTTGAGCCCCGTGCTGCTGCGGGCCTGCAGCCCCTCGCCGGGAACACGCTTGAGCACAATGTATTCCATGCCGCGCTCACGGCACAGCTGGCGCTTGTCGTCGCGGTCGCCGTCCTCGTTCACCACCAGGCAGTCGGGGTGGACAAGGTCGAGTGTGGGCAGGAAATCGAGGTAGCCCTCGCCCTGGTTGATGTAGGCCTCCTTGACATAGCGGATGGCGCGCACCATGAACAGGCGCTCCTGCTCGCTGTACATGGTCTTGTGGCCCTTCAAGGCCTGGATGGTCTTGTCGCTGCCGATGCCCACATACAGGTCGCCGAATTGCGACGCCTGCCTGAAGAATTCCACATGGCCCGAGTGCAACAGATCGTAGCACCCCGACACAAAAACTTTCTTGTTGCTCACTGTCGTTAAAACTATTGTGCGGTTTCAACGACAAAGGTACAATTTCCAGCCCACAAGAGCATCATTAGGGGCGGAAAAATGAATTTCCGCCCCACCAGCTTATTGTTTAACTTATTACAAGGCAAATTCTATTCGGGTACCCGCCCGAGAGTCTGCAGGATGTCGTCGTCGCTCACGCGGTGGTTCACCAGGTCGCCGTTCAGGTATTGGTCATAGGCGCTCATGTCGATCAGGCCATGGCCCGACAGGTTGAACAGGATGACCTTCTGCTCGCCAGTCTGCTTGCATTTCTCGGCCTCACGTATGGCGGCGGCAATGGCATGGCTCGACTCGGGGGCAGGGATGATGCCCTCGGTGCGGGCAAAGAGCATTCCGGCATCGAAGGACTCGAGCTGCGGAATATCAACGCCGCGCATCAGCCCGTCCTTGAGCAATTGGGAAATGATCATGCCGGCGCCGTGATAGCGCAAGCCGCCCGCGTGGATGTTAGCGGGCTTGAACGTGTGGCCCAGCGTGAACATGGGCAGCAGGGGCGTGTAGCCGGCCTCGTCGCCAAAGTCGTAACGGAACTGGCCGCGAGTGAGTTTCGGGCAGCTGTCGGGCTCGGCGGCAATGAACTCGGTGTGCTTGCCGTCCTTGAGGTTGTGGCGCATGAAGGGGAAGGCTAGTCCGCCAAAGTTGGAACCGCCGCCAAAACAGGCGATGACCACATCGGGATATTCGCCAGCCATAGCCATCTGTTTTTCAGCCTCGAGGCCGATGATGGTCTGATGCAGGCCCACATGGTTCAGCACCGACCCTAATGTGTACTTGCAGTTGGGCGTGGTGGTGGCCAGCTCGACAGCCTCCGAGATGGCGGTGCCCAGCGAACCCGGGTGATGCGGGTCGCGTGTGATGATGTCCTTGCCCGCCCGGGTTGACATCGAGGGCGACCCCGTCACGGCGGCCCCGAAGGTGCGCATGATTGAAGAGCGGTAAGGTTTTTGTTGCATGGAGATTTTTACTTGATATACAGCGGCTTCAAGACCAAACACCCTTGCTGCGTAGGCCAGGGCGGCGCCCCACTGGCCCGCACCGGTCTCGGTGGTCACGTTGGTGGTGCCTTCCTGCTTGGCATAGTAGCACTGTGCCAGAGCCGAGTTGATTTTGTGGGACCCTAACGGATTCACCGACTCGTTTTTGAAATAGATGTGGGCGGGAGTTTGCAACGCCTCTTCGAGGGCATAGGCGCGAACGAGCGGAGTGGAGCGGTAGAAACTGTATTTCTCAAGCACTTCGCCAGGGATGGGGATGAAATCGTGCTCGGTATCCAGTTCCTGTACACAACATTCACGCGGGAAGATGTGGGCCAGGTCATCCACACCCAGGGGCTGCCTGGTGGCAGGGTGGATGGGAGGCAACGGCTTGTTGGGCATGTCGGCCTGGATGTTGTACCATGCTGTGGGCAACTCGTTCTCTTGAAGAATAAATCGTTTCTGTTTCATCGTTGATGATAATTTATAATTATTATTTAAGAAGGTCTGTCGTAAGTACGACAGACCTTCTTCTTTTTTATTGTAACCTCTTAGGAAACCACAATGGTCAGGCGACTCACGACTTTTTGGATCTTGAGTTACGCCACCACCAATATGAAGAAATTATAGTCATTTTGTAAATATTTATGTTGATGCCGCAAATTTATATTCATTTCTGTAAATGGGCAAGAAATTTTGCGAAAAAATTGCGCAGCACCCCTCACAACTATTGTAAACGGTCGGTAAGAACCGAAGTGCCCATAGAAAGCGTCTTATTAAATAATGTATGAGCGTTTTTATTTGGTTTTGTTCAGGAAAAAGCCTAACTTTGTGACCGAGTAACATCGTAACACAACAATAACCAATATCATACAACATCATGTACACTCAAGAGAACGGATTCTATATCGCCCACGGTCCCAACGGACCCATCAGCATCCTGGGCAACATGGCCAACCGTCACGGCCTCATCGCCGGTGCCACGGGAACGGGTAAAACGGTGACGCTGCAAGTGATTGCCGAGAGTTTCTGCAAGGCCGGCGTGCCCTGCTTCATGGCCGACATGAAGGGGGATTTGTCAGGTGTGAGCCAACCCGGCAAACTTTCGGGATTTATCGAGAAGAGGCTGTCTGAGTTCGGCATGAACCAGGAGGACCTCACCTTTGAGGGCTGTCCCGTCAGGTTTTATGACGTCTATGGCGAACAGGGCATTCCCATGCGAGCCAGCCTGGGCGAGATGGGGCCTGATCTGGTGGCACGCATCCTGAGTTTGAACGATACCCAGACGGGTGTGCTCAATATCCTGTACCGCATCCTGGACGAGAAAGGCGTCCTGCTCGACGACATCAAGGACTTGCGTTCGGCGCTGGACTGGCTCTCCAAGCATGCCAAGGAATACACCACCCAGTATGGCAACGTGGCTCCCGCCAGCATCGGCGCGATACAGCGTGCCATCCTGCAACTCGAGAACCAGGGTGCCGACAAGTTTTTCGGCATTCCCTCGTTTGACATTCAGGACCTGTTTGCCACCCGCGACGGCAAGGGCGTGTTGAGCGTTCTCGCTGCCGACAAACTCATGCTGCAGCCCAAATTGTACTCGACATTCCTGTTGTGGCTGCTGAGCGAACTTTACAGCACGCTGCCCGAAGTGGGAGACCTGGACAAACCCAAACTGGTCTTCTTCTTTGACGAGGCCCACATGTTGTTTGAGGACACGACCAAGGCATTAGGCGACAAGATCGAGCAGGTCATCCGCCTCATCCGCAGTAAAGGCGTGGGCATCTTCTTCATTTCGCAGCTGCCCACCGATATTCCCGACATTATCCTAGGACAGCTGGGCAACAGGGTGCAGCACGCCCTGCGCGCCTACACGCCGCGTGACCAGAAGGCCGTTAAAGTGGCTGCCGAAACTTTCCGTGCAAATCCCAACTTCAAGACCGAAGAGGCCATCCTGGAACTCGAGACCGGCGAGGCCCTGGTATCGTTCCTTGACGAGAAGGGTGCGCCAAGTGCCGTAGAGCGCGCCAAGGTGCTCTTCCCGCTGAGCCAGATTGGCGCCATCACCGAGGGCCAACGCCTGGACATCATGAACGCTGCAAGCGACATCAATGCCAAGTACAAACAGGCAGGGGACAGGGAAAGCGTGTTTGAGGTATTCTCGCGCGAGGCCGAAGCCAAGGCCGCCGAGGAAGCCGCCGCTGCCAAGGAGGCCGAGAAAGAGGAGAAATCCAAGAAAAAGGAGAAAACCATCTGGGACAAGGTATGGAAGGCCGTTGTCACTGCCGTGACAGGCACGCTGGCCGCTATCCTGGGCAAGACAGTCTCGGACACCATCACCGGCAAGAAGGGTAAAGGCACAAGCATCAAGGATGCTGCCGGCCGGGCCGCCAAGAACGCCACCAGCGCTGCCGGGCGCCAGATCCTGCGCGACATCCTGGGCAACGTGGTCAAGAAGTGACCTGGTGCTGCCAGAGATAGGGTAGAGCCCTATTGCAAAACAATCGGTCCTTGGGGGATACCCCAGGGACCGATTGACGCTTAGTGATGTTTGTTTTGTGTTGTGCTTGTAATGGTTGTTGTCTCTTATCTCACTCTCAAGGCTTGCCGGCTGAATCGATAGCAATGGTTTGAAATATTTGGTATGGTTTGTTTTATAATTAATTAATGTGCGGCAAAAGTCGTTGTTTTTATTGTGTGTTTGCAGCCGGCCAAGCCTTACGAGTGAATTAACATTATTATTAAGTCATTTATTTCCTCATTTATTTTAAAGGTCCAAATTGTTCAAAACGTCCATCGTTGTAAAAAACGACAATGTTGACTACGCTGCGGGCATCGGACGATGATGAGCCGCGCTGGTTCATCCGTCCGGCAGAGTTGCTGCGCATGATGCTCTGTATCGTCTCGCTCATCGACGGCGTGGTGATGCGCTGGGCCGACTTGGCAGCGGGGCGGTAGGCCATGGGCTCGTCTTCGTCGAACGAGATAGCCCGTTGACCCATGTCGTCGTTCTGGTTCCCGTTCTGCTTCATCGAGCCAGCACCATTGTCGCCCGCATCGGGAGCATCATGTCCCGACATGATCATTTCCCCGTCACCGAACATGAGCCACATCACATTCAGGCTAGGGTACGCGCGATGGATTTTTCCGATCACCTCGTCACTCACTTTCTTGTTGCGTCCGTTGAGCAGCTGGGAGAGGGTGGGACGAGGTATCTCACATGTGTCCGCAAACTGAGAATTGGAAATCCCAGTCTGTTCAAGAAACATTTTTAATCTCGTCACAATATCCATTTAAGAACAATTTTTAGTTCGCGCTCAAGTGCGCGAGATTTGAATATTTACCAAACCAAAATTATCTGGTAGGTAAGTTCGACTTTGGAAACGTCCCAAAATCGCCCAAAATCTCAAAAAACCGCTGTTTGCGTTTTTTAATTTTGGGATTGCAAATTTAGAACGAAAAAATGAAACGACCAAATTTAAAAACGAAAATTTTCAAATTTGCATTTATATTTTCCAAAATTTGACAACTTTTGTCTAATCTCAAAAGTAAATAAACTGATTTAAACAAAAGCTAGAGATATAGTGCTATAAAACGCAATAAATCAATATATTATATAACTGATTATACTGCGATATTACGGGTTTGCTTTTGATGTTGTTGATATATTGAGCAATGCTTTAATTTTTGTTCACAAAATACTAAAAATCAGCTAATTGTAGCATTATTTAAAGAGTGTTAATTCAAAAAATTGCTCATTTTGTAAACTTTACGGCCGTAAATTCGCGTTTTTTATAGTCTAGTCACGTCTGTAAACACCCCTAAGCGGGCGAAAACAGCCGGTTTTGATTCCCATCGCTACATTTAAATACGCAAACCGAACCGTGTTTTCAAAGCCGAATTCGGCGTTGGTAAATTACCATTTTTACTTTTCTGAGTGCTCAACTCGATTTCCTTGCGATATTTTCCAGCACCCTTAATCACAGGTCGATTTTTGCGATTTATCTCAAACAGAGTCGGTTTAAATATTTGTCAAATATTGACAAATATCATTTGTCTAAAGGTGTTTTGATTGTGTTTTCTGCTCAAATTCCAGTCTGTTTTTAGTGCTTCAAATAATGCCAAAATACGTGTTTTTTGAGCCAGAAGCCGCATTTTGGCAGATCAGGCGAGTTTTTGGGCAAAATGCGACTTTTTGACCAAAAAATAAAGTCCCTCAATCGGGCCTTAAAATTGGTTTTTATCCCCAAACAGCAGGCATTTAAAGCCTGGTTCCGGGCTGAATTTTAGGTTCGGATTTTAGGATATTTTCACCTCATTTGATGTCGTTCTTGAGGCTGAGGAGTTTGCCAAAACCTCGAATTTTCTGACCCCAAATTCGTGCGATTTTTGAAAATCGGTGTTCACGGGGGTGATTTTTGAGGCTATAATTCTGGTGTCAGGACATGATAATTTTGCCCGCCGGCGAGCGGGAATTGTGTCCGATCGTTTGGAAAATGAATTCCCGTATTGATGTACCTTGAGCCGGTACGATTAAAGATAGTGATATTCAATCGCGGGTCAGACGGGGGTATGTCGCCGGCCTTTTTTATTGCTTGAGTTCGTCTTTCAGGAATCGCGCGGTGATCGATTCGGGAGATTGTGCCACCTGCTCGGGGGTGCCACTGGCGACCACCCGACCTCCGTTCCTACCCCCTTCGGGTCCCATGTCGATGATATAGTCGGCGCACTTGATCACGTCCAGGTTGTGCTCGATGACGATAACCGTGTTACCCTTATCGACGAGTCGGTTCAGGACGCCCAGGAGCACCTTGATGTCCTCGAAGTGCAATCCGGTGGTGGGTTCATCCAGGATATAAACCGTCTTGCCGGTATCCTTTTTGGCCAGTTCACATGCCAGCTTAACTCGCTGGCATTCGCCACCCGACAGGGTGCTGGAGGGTTGTCCCAGCTTGATGTAACCCAGACCCACGTCCTGGAGCACCTTGATTTTGCGCAGAATGGCCGGTACAGCGTCGAAAAACTCCACGGCCTGGTTGATGGTCATGTCAAGCACGTCGGCGATGGATTTGCCCTTGAATTTCACCTCGAGCGTCTCGCGGTTGTAGCGTTTGCCGCCACATTCCTCGCAGGGGACGAGCACATCGGGCAGGAAATTCATCTCGACGGTCTTGTAGCCGTTGCCGTTGCACTTCTCGCACCTGCCACCGCTGGTGTTGAATGAGAAGCGTCCGGGCTTGTAGGCCCTGATTTTGGACTCAGGCAGGTTGACGAACAGGTTGCGGATGTCGGTAAAGACACCCGTATAGGTGGCCGCATTGGAGCGCGGTGTGCGTCCCAGCGGTGTCTGGTCGACGGTGACCACCTTGTCGACGTGTTCCAGGCCCTGAACGGTGTCATAGGGCATTGGAGGGGTGTGTGAACGGTACAGGCGCTGGCTCAGGATGGGCTGCAGCGTGGCATTGATGAGTGTTGACTTGCCGCTGCCGCTCACGCCCGTCACGCAGATGAAGGTGCCCAGGGGCAACGTGATGTCAACGCCCTTGAGGTTGTTGCCGCGGCAGCCGGTGAGGCAGAGCGTATTGCCGTTGCCGTCACGCCGCTGGGCGGGCACTTCGATGGCCCGTGTGCCGTTCAGGTAGTCGGCTGTTAGGGTGTGCTGCTTGAGCAGTTGGGCCGGTGTGCCCTCAAAGACGATGTTTCCGCCCTTGCGGCCGGCCAGGGGGCCGATGTCGATGACATAATCGGCCTGCAGCATCATCTCCTTGTCGTGCTCGACCACGAGAATGGTATTGCCATCGTCGCGCAAGGTCTTGAGCGAGTCGATAAGCCGCTGGTTATCGCGCTGGTGGAGGCCGATGGACGGCTCGTCGAGGATATACAGGACGTTGACCAGGCGTGAGCCTATCTGTGTGGCCAGCCTAATGCGCTGGCTCTCGCCGCCCGACAGTGAGGCCGAGTTGCGGTTCAAGGACATGTAGTCGAGGCCCACTTCGAGCAGGAAATTGAGTCTGGAACTGATTTCCTTGACGATTTCGCGCGCGATTTCCCATTGCACGGGCGTGACGTGGTTGTGCAGGTCGTCGATCCATTCCTTGAGCTCGCTGATGTCCATCGCCGCCAGTTGGGCGATGTTCTTGCCGTTGAGCCTGAAGTGCAGCGCCTCGCGGTTGAGTCGTGCACCGCCGCACTCGGGGCAGACCGAGCGAGAGAAGAACTGTCCTGCCCACTTCTGGGCCGCGCTGCTCGCCGTGTCGTCCTGCTGCATCTCGATGTACTTGATCAGTCCGTCGAAAGAGAGGAAGAAGTTGCTGGTGCTCAGCGTCTCGGTGCGCAGGTTCAGGCGCTCGTTGGTGCCGTTGAGGATGTCGTTGAGGGCCTCCTCGGGCAGCTCGTTGAGCGGTGTGTCGAGCGTGCAGCCGTATTTCTCGCAGATAGCGGCTATTTGCCAGAAAATCTGCACATTCTTATATTTTCCCAGCGGCAGGATACCTCCTGCCCTGATGGTCGTGGTCATGTCGGGGATGATCTTCTCGCGGTCGATGAGGTTGACATATCCCAGTCCCTTGCAATGCGGGCAGGCGCCCAGCGGGGAGTTGAACGAGAAGTTGTGGGGTGCCGGCTCCAGATAGGACAGGCCCGTGGCGGGGTCCATGAGCGAGCGGCTGTAATAGCCCACCTCGTCGTTCTCGGCGTCGAGAATCATCAGCTGTCCGTTGCCCTGCTTGAAGGCCAGGTCGGCCGTGTCGGCCAGGCGTTTGCTGTCCTTGTCGTTGACCTTGAGGCGGTCCACGACGAGTTCCACGCTGTGGTTGACATAGCGGTCGAGCTTCATGCCGTAGGTGATCTCGCGCAACACGCCGTCGACACGCACGTTGATGTAGCCCTTCTTGCGCAGGTTCTCAAACAGGTCCTTGTAATGTCCCTTGCGGTTCTTGACCAGCGGCGCCAGGATGTAGATGCGGTGTCCCTGGTAGCGCTCCATAATCAGGCTCAGGATCTTGTCGGTGGTGTATTTCACCATGCGCTCGCCCGACAGGTAGGAATAGGCGTCGGCAGCACGGGCATAGAGCAATCGCAGGTAGTCATAGACCTCGGTGGTGGTGCCCACGGTGCTGCGCGGGTTGCGGTTCACGGTCTTCTGCCCTATCGAAATGACTGGGCACAGGCCCGAAATCTTGTCCACGTTGGGGCGCTCGAGCATGCCGAGCATGTTGCGGGCATAGGAAGAGAACGTTTCCAGATAGCGCCGTTGCCCCTCGGCAAAGACGGTGTCGAAGGCCAGCGACGACTTGCCGCTGCCGCTGAGCCCCGTGATGACGGTGAGCCTGTCGTGAGGTATTTCAACGTCGATGTTCTTGAGGTTGTGGACCCTTGCCCCGAGCACCTCGACACATTCTATTTCTTGCCCGTTCAGTTTCATGATTGAGTTTTTAGACCTTAGACTTTAGACCTTAGATGTTAGACTTTAGTGTGGCTGATTAATCCACCACCCAATCCTTGTTATAGACGGTGTAGGCGCGCTTGCTGCGGTACAGCTCGCTATGTTTGGGCACACGCACCTTGTAGGTCTTGCCGGCTGCGTTGGTGAGCTTGGTGGAGCGTATCCACGGGTTGGCTTCGCGCAGCTGGGCATAAGTAATGCCTTTACCCTTGGCCCAGTCTATCCAGCTGGCTACCGGCCCGGTGACGTCAACCGTGGTATAGTCCACAGGCTGGTACAGGTGCTTGCGCGAGAAGCGGTAGCCATATCTCTTGGGGGATTCCATAACCAGCTTGTAGGCAATGATGCGGAACACGTAGCGCGAGGTTTCCTGCACCAGGTACAGGTCGAACGAGTTGTCCACCTTTTGCTTCGTGAGTTCGTTGGTGAGGCGTTGCATGCCGGCATTGTAGCTGGCGGCAACGGTGGGCCAGTGCCCGTATTTCTTGTATGCGGCCTTGAGGTACTTGCAGGCGGCGGCCGTCGATTTCTCGGGGTCGTAGCGCTCATCGACCTCGTCGCTCACCTCCAGCCCGTAGTCGCGTGCCGTGCCGGCCAGCAGTTGCCACATGCCGGCAGCTTTGGCGCTGGAATAGGCGTTGTAGTCCATCGAGCTCTCGGTGACCGCCAGGTAAAGGAAGTCCTGGGGCACGCCTTGTTCCTTCAGGATGCGGGCCAGCGCCGGGAAATAGCGGTTGGCGCGCTTGAAGCATAACTCGGTGGTCGTCTGGCCGTAGATGATGCCTGTCAGTTCCCTGTCAAGGCGCTCGGCCATGTCCAGGCGGTCAAAACTCACCTTTTCCCCGGCAAAAGTCACACTGGTGGGAATGTCGGGGCTTGCCGTCGTGCTGAACACGGGCGACGCTGTGTTGGTCTTGCTGTATTCTCTCTTGAGCTGTGCCAGGGTCGTGATGGATGTCGCCATGAGCAGAGCGATCATCAATATGGTTTTCTTCATTCGGTTATCAGTTCTGTGTTGTCGCTGCCGTAATTCTTGGTTTTGATCAAAGTCACGAGCCGGGGGTGTCGGCCGAGGTGCCATCGCTGCCCTTGTAGCGCAGGATGTTGATGTCGCCGCGTTTCTTGTATTTCACGCCGTCGCTTCCCGTAGCAGTCACTACATAGTAGTAAACGCCGGTATCGACGAGGCGGCCTTTATAGCGGCCGTCCCATCCGCCGTTAGGATCGGTGAACTCATATAGCAGGGCACCCCATCGGTTGTAAATCCAGCAATGGAATTCTACAATAGACTTATGGGGGACTTTCCACACCTCGTTGATGTCGGGTGAGAACACGTTGGGGATATCACCTCTCGCTCCTTTACCCAGCTGGCTCTCGCTCACATTGATCGTGTAAGTGTCGCCATAGCTCTCGCAAGAGCCTGCGGCATTGGCCACCATGTAGCGCATGTAGTAGGTGCCGGCATCGTGAAAGGTATAATCCACCTCGTTCTGGTTATATTGCAGGATGACGTCTTCAAAGTCGACATCGGTTGCTATTTCCCACTTGTAGTAGACCGCCGCATCGGTGGGATAACCCGTGAACATGATGCGAACCGGGGCCGAGCCATCTGTTAGCTCGCCTTCAAGTTTCATCTCTTTGCCTTCTTCATCTAGCATAATGCTGCCGTCTTCTTCCAGGAAAAAAGCAGTGGTTTTACACCTCACGGCCTTAGTGATATAGTCATTGCTGCTCTCGATGGTCTGATAGAGATCGTGTCTATCCCATTGCTTGAGGAAACGGTCGCCCGAGAGCCGGAAGACGGTGTTGCACAACGGTGGCTCGATCTCGATGCCATCGTCCAGGCTCTCGAATTTCTCGACAACGGGTTTCTCCTGCCAGTGTGTGGTGTCATTCCACTCGAGCGTGTTGTAAGACAGCTCGATCTCGCGGTCGAGCACCTCGATTCGTCCCGTGGTGGAGCTGTAAGGAATCTTGTGCGCGATGCCGTCGACCCTGAAGCCGAGCAGGCTGCAAGGTGTATCGTCGATGAAGAACATGTCGTTCAGCGACAGATAATAGTCGGCATAGTTGACTACCCAATAGTAGTGGCGGTAGGTGCCTTCCTCGATGATGTAGCCTATGTTGGGCTGCACCTGATTCAGGGTGGAAACCGGTCCTTCGTGTCTGATGCCTGAAATCTCAGGGGGATAGCCCCAGGTGTGAGAGTCATAGGTGTACCACACTGCGCGTTCTCCCGACGCTGATGTGAAGGTCATTCCCACGCCATCGGTGTCAAAGATGACAAATATGCTGTCCAGTCCGGTGGTCCTCTCGGGCTTTATCACGATGGGATCGTAGTCTGTTCCGGTAAAACTGACCTGGCCGCTAGCCGACAACAAAGCCAGCGCAGCCGCCATGAGTATGATGATTCTCTTATTCATAGTGCGCACTCGATATTTCTTTTTTATATATAATAACGAGAATGCGCGCTGCTTATTGCCAAACAGGACCACTCTTTTTGCTTGGCGCAAGGTAGGCTGCGCCTCAACAATACCCAAATAAAATTTGGCATTGTGTTCGGCTTGCACTACCGTTCGCTCGGCGCGTTCGCTTGGCGCAAGGTAGGCTGCGCCTCAACAATGCTCAAATAAAATTTGGCATTGTGTTCGGCTTGCACTACCGTTCGCTCGGCGCGTTCGCTTGGCGCAAGGTAGGCTGCGCCTCAACAATACTCAAATAAATTTGGCATTGTGTTCGGCTTGCACTACCTTTGCAGTAATTTAGATACATTATATAATAGAATGAATGATGGAACAGAATGATATGATGGCAGGGATGCCGCGACGTGAGCGTGCCGTGATGTATAAGCGTGACCATAACTGCTGCCAGGCGGTGCTGCTGGCTTATGCTCCCGAGTTGGGATTGCCCGAGCAGACGCTGCTGGCCATGGGGGCCTGTTTCGGCAGCGGAATGGGGTGCATGGAGGAGACCTGTGGCGCCCTGTGCGGGGCGCAAATAGCGCAGGGGTTGCTAAAATTTGACAACCGCCGGATGAACCCGCAGGCGAGCCAGTTGAGGGCCGAATTTGAGCAGCGTTGCGGGGCCACGCGCTGCAAGGACCTGAAGGGTGTGGGCACAGGCCGCGGTGCGTTGTGCTCCTGCGAGGACTGTGTTCGTCATGCTGTGGAGGCATTGGATGAAATGATTTAGTTTCTCAAAAAAACTACACGAAAACATAGCGGTAGATTGACGATAATTGACTAATTTTGCAGTCCGATTATCGCGAGATTTTTAATAGATTTTCATAACTAACACTCTAACATATAGATAACAATCATGGGATGGTTTTCATTCACTCAAGAAATCGCTGTCGATTTAGGAACAGCCAACACCATTATCATCCATAACGACCGCATCGTCATCGACGAGCCGTCGGTCGTAGCACTCGACTCCAAGACCAACAAGCCCATCGCCGTGGGTGAACGCGCCCGCGAGATGCACGGCAAGGTCCACGAGGGCATACGCACCGTGCGCCCCCTGAGCGACGGTGTGATTGCCGACTTCAATGCCGCCGAGCACATGATTCGCGGTATGATCAAGAAAGTGAGCGCCAAGAACCACTGGTTCTCGCCCTCGCTGCGCATGGTCGTTTGTGTCCCCTCGGGCTCGACCGAGGTCGAGATTCGTGCCGTGCGTGACTCGAGTGAGCACGCTGGCGGACGCGACGTTTACATGATTTATGAGCCCATGGCAGCAGCCTTGGGTATCGGCCTTGACGTGCTGGCTCCCGAGGGCAACATGATCGTTGACATCGGTGGCGGTACGACCGAGATCGCCGTTATCTCGCTGGGTGGTATCGTGAGCAACAAGAGCATCCGCACCGCCGGCGACGACCTGACCGAGGACATCCAGGAGCACATGCGCCGCGCCCACAACGTGCGCGTGGGTGAACGCACCGCCGAGGCCATCAAGATCAACGTGGGCTCGGCCCTGACCGATCTGGGTCCCGACGCCCCCGAGGACTTCATCATCCATGGCCCCAACCAGGTCAACTCGCTGCCCCTTGAGGTGCCCGTGACCTATCAGGAGGTGTGCCACTGCATCGAGAAGTCTATCTCCAAGATTGAGGCTGCCGTGCTGAGCGCCCTGGAGCAGACTCCTCCCGAGCTGTATCAGGACATCGTCCACAACGGTATCTTCCTGACCGGTGGCGGCGCCCTGTTGCGTGGCCTTGACAAGCGCTTGACCGACAAGATCGGTATCGAGTTCCATGTGGCCGAGGATCCCTTGCACGCTGTGGCCAAGGGTACCGGCATCGCATTGAAGAACATCAAGCACTTCAAGTTCCTCATGCGTTGATTTTTTGAGGATTTAGGTGTTAGGCTTTAGGCGTTAGGTTTGAGCAATCATACTAACAACTAAAAGCTAACAACTCATAGACGCACGATGAATAATCTGCTCAACTTTTTCGTCAAACACAGTACGTGGTTCATTTTCGCAATCTATGTGATATTGAGCCTCGTGCTGCTGTTTAGGGATAACCCTTACCAGCAGAGCGTCTATCTGACCTCGGCCAACTCGTTGAGTGCCGCGGTCTACAAGGCGTTCAACGGCGTGACGTCCTATTTCCACCTGCGGGACATCAACGAGAGCCTGCAGGAACGTAACGCCGCCCTGGAGATGGAACTGATTGAGCTGCGGGGCCAGATGAAAGATATGGCCCTGCTGTCGCCCGACTCCCTGCACCAGCCTGCACTGGCTCAATACAGCTTTGTGATGGCCCAGGTCATCAGCAACAGCATTTCCCAGTCCAACAACTACATCACCATCGACCGCGGCCATCTGGATGGCGTGAGCCCCGAGATGGGTGTGATTGACCAGAACGGTGTTGTGGGCATCGTGAATGTGGTGGGTCCTCATGCGTCGCGTGTCATCTCATTGCTTAATACCCACATGAGGCTCTCGTGCAAACTGCGCGAGAACGGCTTCTTCGGCAGTCTGGTGTGGGACGGCAAGAGTCCTAACTATGCCGTGCTCGAGGAATTGCCCAAGCATGTCACCTGGTTCAAGGGCGACACCATTGTCACCAGCGGCTACTCGGCCGTATTCCCCGAGGGGATTATCGTGGGCGTTGTCGAGGGACTGGCTCGCGGCATGAGCGACAGCTTTGTGTCGTTGCGCATCAGGCTGACGACCAACTTCAGCCAGTTGAGCAGCGTGCGTGTCATCACCAACAGCATGAAGGAGCAGATCGACGCCTTGAGGCGTGCCGAGCAGGGCATCGACACTGTGACCGGCATCCAGACGCGTCCTGAAATCAAGCCCGAGATCATCGACGTGATACCCGCCGAGGAGGAGAAGCCCAAGAAATCCGCTAAGCAGCCGGCTCAGCCCGCCCAGCCTGTCCAACAGGCACCGCCGACCCAGCCCGAAGAACCCGATAACCCTGAAGGAGGAGAACAGCCATGACCAAGACCGTCTTCCAATTCATAACCCTGTTTCTGGTGCTGCTGGTGTTGCAACTGGTGTGCAACAGGATTGTGCTGTTCAACGTGGCGATGCCGGTGGTGTTCATCTACCTGATTCTGCGTCTGCCCGTGAACCTGCACGGCGGCTGGGTGCTGACCATCGCCTTTTTCTCGGGATTGATGATTGACATCTTCAACAACACCCCGGGCATGAATGCTCTGGCATGCACCATCATGGCGGCATTGAGGCGCCCCGTGTTCAACGTCTTCGTCTCGCGTGAGAACGACATGAATATCCCTATCCCCTCGGTCGACTCGATGGGCGTGGGCGACTATTTCAAGTACATGGCGACGCTGGTAACCGTCTATTGTACGCTCATCTTCCTCATCCAGGCCTTTACCCTGCACAACATCCTGCTCACCCTGGCCCGCATCGCCGCCAGCAGTGTGTTGTCGATCATTGTCATCTTTGGGTTGGACACTCTAGTGAGCACGCGCCGTGAGAAAAGATTATAACCTGGAGAAGCGCAAGCTGGTCATTGGCGGCTTTATCGTGGCGATCGTATTGATATACATCGTCCGTCTGGTGCAGTTGCAGGTGCTGGACAGCACCTACAAGGCCCATGCCGACAACAATGCCTTCGTCGAACGGGTCATCTATCCGTCCCGCGGCCTCATCTATGACCGTAACGACTCGCTGGTGGTGTATAACGTGCCGGAGTATGACCTGGTGATGGTACCCAAGGAGGTTGTGCCGTTTGACACCATCGACTTCTGCAATACCCTGCAAATCAGCCGTGAGGAGTTTGATCACCGGTGGCAGGAGATGAAAAAAGGCCGCAGCTACTCGGCTTTTACCCAACAGGTGTTCATGAACCACCTCACCCCCGAGGACTATGGCCGCTTGCAGGAGAAAATGTACCGTTTCCCGGGCTTCTTTGTTGTGCAGCGCATCCTCAGGCAGTATAATTACGCGGTCGCTGCCAATGTGTTGGGTGATATCCGCGAGGTCAATGCCAAGGACATCGAGAACGATGACTATTACCGCCCTGGCGATTACACGGGCGACCTGGGCATCGAGAAGAGCTACGAACAATGGCTGCGCGGCACCAAGGGCAAGGAAATCCTTATCCGTGATGCTACGGGTTCAATCAAGGCCCACTATAATAACGGCGCCAACGATGTCTCGCCTGTGGCAGGCAACAATCTGAAGCTCAGCATCGACATCGGTCTGCAGGCCTATGGCGAAATGCTCATGCAGGGCAAGGTGGGCGCCATCGTGTGCATCGAGCCCAAGACGGGCGAAATCCTGGCGTTGGTGTCCAGTCCCACCTATGACCCCTCGCTGCTCATGGGCAAGGAGCGCGGCAAGAATTACCGTGACCTGGTCAACAACAGGCTCAAGCCGCTGTATGACCGCTCGATCATGGCGGCCTATCCTCCCGGTTCGACTTTCAAACCCACCCAGGGCCTGATTTTCCTGGATGAGGGCATCATCACCACCAGCACAGTCTTCCCCTGCCATCGCGGCTACGTCAATGCCGGATTGCGCGTGGGTTGCCACGGCCACGGTTCACCCATCCCCTTGAAGCCCGCCCTGCAGACGTCGTGTAATGCCTACTTCTGCTGGGGTTTCAAGTACATGATGGACAAGCGCTCGAAGTATGGCTCGACAGGCAAGGCCTTTGAGGTGTGGAAGAACCACATGGTGTCGATGGGCTACGGCTACAAGTTGGGCATCGACATGCCTGGCGAGAGCCGCGGCTTTATCCCCAATACGGCATTCTATGACAAGATCTACGGCGAAGGCCGTTGGGTGGGGCAGACCATCATCAGCGACGCCATCGGGCAGGGCGAAATCCTGGCTACTCCGCTGCAGATTGCCAACCTGAGCGCCACCATCGCCAACCGCGGCTATTACATCACGCCCCATGTGGTGAAGAACATCGAGGGCGTGGGCGTGCTCAAGAAGAATCTCGAGCGTCACGACACCGACATCGACAAGCGCTACTACAGCGACATCGTCGAGGGCATGCGCATGGCCGTGCTGGGCGGCACCTGTACGGGAGCCAACATTCCCGGTCTGGACGTGTGCGGCAAGACGGGTACGGCCCAGAACCCTCATGGCCGCGACCACTCGGTATTCATGGGCTTTGCACCGATGAACGATCCCAAAATCGCCGTGTGCGTCTATGTCGAGAATGCCGGCTTCGGCGCCACCTACGGCGTGCCCATCGGCGCCCTGATGATACAGCGCTATCTGCAGGGCAACTCACCTGGCCTGCAGGCCCGTGGCCGCGCCATGGCCAGCCGCCACACCATCACCTATCCCAAGGTCAAGAAGACCACTGCTACCGGCACACAGGCCGACAAGAATAAGACTACACCATCAAATAAAACCGTCTCGAGCGATGGAAGTAAGAAATGAAGATGAGAATACCAACCTATTGAGGTTGGTGGACTGGTTTACCATCATCCTCTACCTCATCATGGTCGTTGCCGGTGCGGTGAGCATCTATGCCGCCACCTACGACTATGACAAGGCAAGCATGTTTGACCTGAGTGAATACTCGGGCAAGCAGTTCCTGTGGGCCGGCCTATCGTTCCTCATCGGTTTCTCGCTGCTGCTTATCGACAGGCGCATCTATGAGGCTTATGCCTATCCGCTGTACGGCTTCATGATACTGCTGCTGATTGTCACCGTCTTTGTCGCGCCCGATATCAAGGGCTCACACTCATGGCTGGTATTCGGCCCCGTGAGTCTGCAGCCTGCCGAGTTCGCCAAGACGGCCACAGCTCTAGCCTTGGCCAAGCTGTTCAGCACTTATGGCTTCTCACTCAACGGCTGGCGCAACTATGCCATAGCCATCGGCATCATCGTGTTGCCCATCCTGTGCATCATTCTGGAGCGCGAAACGGGAACGGCACTGGTTTACACGTCGCTCATCTTCGTCCTTTATCGTGAGGGTATGTCGGGCTTTGTGCTGTTTGCCGCATTGATGGCTGTGGTTTATTTTGTCGTGGTGCTCAAGTTTGCTGCCGTCACGTTCATGGGCATCCCCCTGGGCATGGTCATCGCCTTTATCATGGTGATGGCGCTCATCGTGGCCATGCTGCTCCTGTATTGCCGCTCATGGATTCTGGGGCGCAATGTGCTCATCGGATATGTGGTGGCGGGAGCCATCGCGGGCGGCTTGCAGCTGGCTGGTGTCCATGTCAACGGCTATGCCTTCTTCCTGCCGGTCATCATCCTGTCGCTGCTCTATCTGCTCTACGGCATGCTGCATGATATCAACCTCAAGAAAGTGCTCATTACCACTTGCTTTGCAGCCGCATCGCTCATCTTCCTGTTCACAGTGAGCTTTGCCTTCAACAAGGTGCTGGAGCCGCATCAGCAGACGCGCATCAAGGTGACCCTGGGCATCGAGGAGGACTTGCGCGGAGCTGGCTACAACGTCAACCAGAGCAAAATCGCCATCGGCAGCGGCGGTCTCACGGGCAAGGGCTTCCTGAACGGCACTCAGACCAAACTGAAATATGTGCCCGAACAGCACACCGACTTCATCTACTGCACCATCGGTGAGGAGCAAGGGTTTGTGGGCAGTGTAGCGATACTGATCCTGTTCCTGGCCCTCATCCTGCGCATTATCACCCTGGCCGAGCGCAACCACTCGACCTTTGCCCGTGTCTATGCCTATTGTGTCGCGTCCTACCTCATCTTCCACCTGACCATCAACATCGGCATGGTCATCGGCCTATGCCCCGTCATCGGCATCCCGTTGCCGTTCTTCAGCTACGGCGGCTCATCGCTGTGGGGCTTCACCTTCCTGCTGTTCATCCTGCTGCGCATCGATGCCGACCGCGGCAACTACGGCACCTGGTAAAATACGGTTGTACCATACTGGAGGAGAAAATATACACAAGATATATTGTGTATATAAGATATATTATATACCTTTGCGTTGGTTAATAAAGAAAGTAAGTTATGGAAACGACGATTAAAAGGAAAAACATTGATTTGCCGGTGGATGTGTTGCAAAAACTGTCGATGATGGCTGTGGCTCAAGGCCGTAGCCTGAAGGCTTACATCGAGCAACTGTTGATTGCCAAGGCCAACAGCATCTCAATCGAAGTGCATGAGAACCCCTCACCGTCAGGTGATGAGTGGTTTGAGAATGCCGAAAATCTAGACTCTGTCCGTCGTGGCATCCAGGAAATGAGTGAAGGTAAAGGCAAAGCTTTTACCATGGATGAAATCCGCGATCGGTTGGGCGTATGAGATACCAACTGATTCTTACACCAGAGGCAGAACGTCATCTTGACGAATGGCGCAAATCGGGACAGAAGAAAACACTATTGAAAATTGCTGCCCTGTTCGAGGAGTTGTGTGAACATCCCACAACGGGAACAGGCAAGGTCGAGCAGCTAAAGGGCGACCTTGAAGGGTATTGGAGTCGCAGAATCAACAAAAGTTCACGGTTAATCTATAAGATTGAGGAAACCATTATCACAGTCTTTGTGGTTTCCTTAAAAGGTCACTACGGCGACAAGTAACTGCTGCGCATCGATGCCGACCGCGGCAACTACGGCACCTGGTAAGTCCTCTTTATCCCTAAAAAAATGTAGAGACGCAAAATCTTGCGTCTCAAGAAAGGCTCTTGAATGCCTATGGCCTGAGACGCAAGATTTTGCGTTTCTACAAGTCTTGTGGACATTAACTTGCTGAATAATAGGGTGTAAACTCATCGAGCTGGCTAAAGCCTGTTGTTCTTGCAAAATGTTGGCAACAATTGTCATTTCTTGCTGTGGCGCCTATTGTCGATGATTCCGGCGATGAAACCGCATAGCAGGCCCGACACATGACCCGCCAGGCTGATGCCGCGGGTAAAACTCAGGAGTATAATTGGGCCTATCATGATGGCCAAAAGCAGCAGGGTGGAATTATTTGTCCTGTTCCGTTTCTTGGAATTAAACATCAAGCAACCGAAGGGGTATCCGAGCATTCCCATGATGGCCCCTGAAGCCCCTACTGTGACGCCATCGCTATAAAGGGCGCAAC
>JAEEGI010006356.1_pt1 | contig 26723 bp, 25 predicted proteins | sample 8958751 | NCBI WGS metagenome assembly JAEEGI01 (sample SAMN16246545, study PRJNA631951) | gut metagenome | biome: gut microbiome; feature: rumen; material: KS-attached | host: Bos | place: Iran: Karaj | collected 2018-10 | reverse complement strand
TCCAGAAAGGACTTTATGCAGATGCAATCGCTCCTCTGGCACAGGCTAAGAAATTCTGGAAGGGACTTTGTGACATCCAGGCAGCTCCAGCAGCAGGCGCATTCCCACAGGGAAAATCTGTTGATACTAACTGGAACGCTAAGTGGGTATTCGAAGCTGACAACAACGTTAAGCTGTATGATTCCGAGACCGGTGCTCTGATTTATGACTTCGCTGGAAAGCAGAAAGATCTTAAGGCAGAGGGCAACAAGCTGTCATTCAGATGCGATGAGACCCAGAGATTCTACGTATTCGAGAGAAAGGGTGATGTAATCGAGATGGACATTGACAGAGACTGGACCGATGAGGAATACCACATCACAATGTCAGCTGAGTGATTTCAATCACAAAGCATAAAAAAGAGCCACTGAAAAGTGGCTCTTTTTTTTTATTTATCAATATAGTTTAAAGGGTTTTCAGGAGATCCTGGACGTAGGAGACAGCCTTGTCTATGTCCACCAGAACCTTCTCGCCGGTCCGGCGGGCCTTGATCTCAAGCTGTCCGTTCTCCACTGAGCGGGCACCCACCTGCACCTGTACAGGGAATCCGATAAGGTCGGCATCGTTCATCTTGAAGCCAGCCCGTTCGTCCCTGTCGTCAATAAGCACATCAATACCCAGATCCTCCAGTTTCTTGTAGATATCCTCGGCTACGGCACAGACCTTCTCGTTGTTGCTCTGGAGAGGAATCACCTCCACCTCGAAAGGAGCCACAGCCGGCGACCAGATAATGCCCTTGTCGTCGTGGTTCTGCTCTATGAATGCAGCCAGGGTACGGGTTACTCCGATGCCGTAGCAGCCCATCACAGCAGTGCTCTCCTTGCCATTCTTGTCCAGGAAGATACAGTGCATAGGCTTTGAGTACTTGGTTCCCAGGTGGAACACCTGCCCCACCTCGATTCCCCTGTACTGTTCCAGAACTCCGTCACAGTGCGGGCATTTCTCCCCCACCTTGGCAAAGGTGATATCTGCCACCAGGTCGGCCTTGAAATCCCGCTCCGGGTCAATGCCGGTGATATGGCAGTCTGTCTTATTGGCACCGCAGATCAGGTTCACACGGCTGTAGATCTGCTTATCAGCTATAATCTTTATCTTCTCTTTAAGGCCGACCGGACCGGCAAAGCCTACCTCTGCCCCGGTCACCCGCTTCACAGTCTCCTCGTCGGCAGCCACTACGCTGTTGGCATGGAGAGCACCCTGGATCTTGGCCTCGTTGGCATCCTGCTCCCCTGGAACCAGGACTGCAACAGGCTGGTCATCCACCAAATAGATAAGGGTCTTTATAAAATGTTCAGGGCCTTTCCCCAGGAAGGCAGAAATCTCTTCTATAGTCTTCTGACCAGGGGTGGCAACCTCTTTCATCTCCTCCACATTGCTCCGGTCCGGTTTTGGGAGCACCCGGTCGGACACAGCCTTCTCCACATTGGCGGCATAGTCGCACTTGGAGCAGGAAAGGATGGTGTCCTCGCCGGAATCGGCCAGAACCTGGAACTCGTGGCTAAGCTCGCCGCCAATGGCGCCGGTGGAGGCATCCACAGCCTTGAACTTGAGGCCGCACCGCTTGAATATGGCAGTATAGGCATCGTACATCAGGTAGTAGCTCTTGATGGATGCCTCCTCGTCCACGTCGAAGCTGTAGGCGTCCTTCATTATGAACTCCCGGCCACGCATAAGTCCGAACCGGGGGCGTACCTCGTCCCGGAACTTGGTCTGGATCTGGTAGATGTTCCAGGGGAGCTGCCGGTAGGATTTAAGATTGCGCCGCACCATGTCGGTGATGACCTCCTCATGGGTAGGTCCTAAGCAGTAGTCTGCATTCTTCCTATCCTTGAACCGCAGCAGCTCCGGGCCGTAGTAGCCCCATCTGCCGCTCTCCTGCCACAGCTCTGCCGGCTGAACCGCTGGCATAAGGCACTCCTGGAGCCCACGCTTGTCCAGCTCTTCCCTGATTATCTTCTCTATCTTAGCAATAGACCGCTGTGCCAGCGGCAGATAGTTGTAGATACCGGCAGCCAGCTTCTGGATCATGCCGGCCCGGATCATCAGGATATGGCTTATAACCTCGGCCTCTTTCGGGGCCTCTTTGAATGTTGTCAAAAAGTATTTGCTAAGTCTCACTTCTCTACTCCATCAGGACAATTCTGCAAGATATGTCTTTTTCTTCTCTATAAGTGTTGTCAGCTCTTCCTTGGCAGCCTGCTCCTTGGCAATAGCCTCTGGTGCAGCCTTGCTCATGAACTGAGGATTCTCCAGCTTCTTCAGGGATTTCTCCAGGATCTTCTCGTTCTTTGCAATCTCGGCCTTAAGCTTTGAAATCTCCTGAGGTACGTCAATAACGTCCTTCACAGAGACATAAGCCTCGAAGCCGGCGCCTGCAACCATTACACAGCCGCTTTCAGCCGGTTTCCGGTCAACCAGCTCCACGCTGGATGCTGACATAAGAAGTGCCATAAGGCTGCTGTTTGTCTTGAAGAAATCATCGGATTTCTCCAGCTTCAGCATAACCTTGACCTTCTTGGAAGGAGGCACTGTAAGCTCGCTCCTCATGGTGCGGACTGCACTTACGATAGTCTGGAGGGATGCAAACTTGGATGCAATATCAGGATTCTCTCTATCCTTTGTATATTCAGGGTATGGTGCATTCACAATGCTTGCATCGTGCTCAGGCAGCTTCTGGTAGATCTCCTCTGTAACAAAAGAAAGGAAAGGATGAAGCATCCTGAGGGATTCGCTCAGTATATGGATTATAAGGGATACAGCCCTGTCCTTCTCTGCATTGTCATCTGAATAGAGTGAAAGCTTGGAAGCCTCAACATACCAGTCGCAGAAGTCGTTCCAGAAGAACTCGTACATAGCCTTGGCCGCATCGTTGAAGCGGTAGCCCTTTATAGCCCGGTCCACCTCGGCCACAGTCTCGTTGAGCCGGTGGAGAATCCACTTGTCCACATCCTTAAGGGCGATATCCTTGAGAGGAATCAGGTTCCGTCCCTCAAGGTTCATGAGGATATAGCGGGAAGCATTCCAGATCTTGTTGGCAAACTTGGAGCCGAACTTGAAGGTCTCGCTGTCGATCAGGATATCCTGACCCTGGGCAGCAAGGAATGCCAGTGTGAACTTGAAGGCATCGGCACCATATTCAGCCACAATGTCCAGCGGGTCGATACCGTTGCCCAATGATTTGGACATCTTCCTTCCCTGCTTATCCCGGACAAGACCATGGATGTAGATATCCTTGAAAGGAACCTGGCCTGTGAACTCAAGGCCTGCCATGATCATTCTGGAAACCCAGAAGAATATGATATCGTAAGCTGTAACCAGAGTGCTGGTAGGATAATATTTCTTAAGGTCGTCGGTCTTCTCAGGCCATCCCAGGGTGGAGAAAGGCCACAGCCAGGAGCTGAACCAGGTGTCCAGCACATCCTCGTCCTGCCGCAGGTGGTCGTGTCCGCACTTCGGGCACTTGTCCGGAGTCTTCCGGGCTACAATCATCTCGCCGCACTTGTCGCAGTACCATACAGGGATACGGTGGCCCCACCAGAGCTGACGGGAAATACACCAGTCCCGGATGTTCTCAAGCCAGTGTGTATAGGTGTTCTCCCACTTCTGAGGATGGAACACAATCTCCCCTTTCTTCCATGCATTCAGGGCTTTCTCTGCCAGAGGGCGCATCTTTACGAACCACTGGTAGGAAAGGAACGGCTCCACCACAGTCTTGCAGCGGTAGCAGTGTCCTACAGAGTGAACCAGCTTCTCCTCTCCCTTGAAGAGTCCCTGGTCCTTCAGATCCTGGTTAACCAGTTCCCGTGCTGCCGCACAGGTCATGCCCCGGTATTTCTCAGGACAGTTGTTGTTAAGGGTGCCGTCCGGATTCAGAATGTTGATAACTTCCAGGTTGTGCCGCTTGCCTACCTCCCAGTCGTTAGGGTCGTGGGCAGGGGTGATCTTAACCATACCGGTTCCGAATTCCCGGTCTACATAGGTGTCGGCGATGATAGGGATGACACGGTCTGTCAGAGGCAGCTTCAGCTTCTTTCCTACAATTGCCTTGTACCGCTCATCATCAGGATGAACTGCAACTGCAGTATCGCCTAAAAGGGTCTCCGGACGTGTGGTCGCAATCTCTATTCTTGTGGTTCCGTCCGGGGCAGGACCATCTGCAAACTCGTACCAGATGTGGTACATTGCACCATCTGTGTCGATGTGGTCAACCTCGTCGTCGGCAAGGGCTGTGCCACACCGCGGGCACCAGTTCACAAGGTACTGTCCCTTATAGATAAGTCCCCGCTCGTACAGGGTCACAAATACTTCCCGGACTGCCTGGGAAAGTCCCTCGTCCATGGTGAAGCGTTCCCGTGTCCAGTCTACAGAGGCACCTATCTTCTTAAGCTGCTTTGTGATGATGGCATGATGTTCTTTCTTAACTTCCCAGGTGCGCTCTATGAATTTATCGCGGCCCAGGTCATGCTTGGTCTTGCCCTCTTTCATAAGGCGCTTCTCAACTACGTTCTGAGTTGCGATGCCGGCATGGTCGGTTCCAGGAATCCACAGTGTAGGGATACCTTTCATTCTATAGTACCGGATAAGGATATCCTGAAGTGAGTTGTTAAGGCCGTGTCCCATGTGAAGGACGCCGGTGACGTTTGGAGGAGGAATGACGATTACAAATGGTTTGACACCATCCTTGTACCGTGGCAGGAACTGGCCTGTCTTTTCCCAGTTTTCATAAAGTTTGTCCTCAAAGCTTTTGGGGTCATAGTTTTTCTCAAGCTCAACTGCTTTCATTTATGAGAATCCTCCTGTTCTGTTTGACAGATTATATATATTTTAATATAAATAAGCAAGGAGTTGGCAGTGGAATACAGAATTGAATCAGATTCCATGGGAGAGGTAAAAGTTCCCTCCTGTGCATACTGGGGAGCCCAGACTCAGAGGTCTTTGGAGAATTTCAAGATTGGGACAGAGAAAATATCCCCCGAGGTGATCAGAGCGTTTGCCATTCTCAAGAAAGCGGCAGCTTTGGCCAATTATGATGCGGGAAAACTTTCCAGAAAGAAAAAGGATGCCATTGTAAAGGCCTGCGACGAGATACTGAAGGGGAAGATGGCTGACCAGTTCCCTCTTGCTGTATGGCAGACAGGAAGCGGCACCCAGACCAATATGAATGTGAACGAGGTCATCTCAAACCGTGCCATCGAGATCATGGGAGGAGAAAGGGGAAGCAAGAAGCCTGTCCACCCAAATGATGATGTGAACATGGGACAGTCCTCCAACGACACCTTCCCCACTGCAATGCATATTGCTGCCGCAGAGATAACAATGCGCAAGCTGCTTCCTTCCCTGGAGGCCCTCATCGAAGCTGCACAGAAGAAGGAAAAAGAATTCAAAGATATCATAAAATGCGGACGCACTCATCTGCAGGATGCAGTGCCCCTTACTCTGGGACAGGAGTTCTCAGGCTATAGATACCAGCTTGAAAGCGCCAGAGACCGGATACTTAAAGCTCTGGAAGAAGTCTATATACTGGCCCTTGGCGGCACAGCTGTAGGCACCGGGCTCAATACATATGAGGGCTTTGCAGAAAAGGCCATCGACTACATCGCACAGATGACATCTCTGCCATTCAGGGAAAGCCCCAACAAGTTCGCCTCCCTGGCCAGCCACGACAGCCTGGTGGCCCTTTCCGGCGCCTACACTGCCCTGGCTACTGCCCTCATGAAGATTGCAAATGATGTGCGCTGGCTGGCATCCGGCCCCCGGTGCGGCATAGGTGAGCTTCTGATACCGGAGAACGAGCCGGGAAGCTCCATAATGCCTGGCAAGGTGAATCCAACCCAGTGCGAGGCCATGACCATGGTATGTGTACAGGTTATGGGCAACAACACAGCTATAGCCACCGCGGGGGCCTCTGGCAACTTCGAGCTCAATGTGTTCAAGCCTGTGATAATCCACAACCTGCTGCAGAGCGCCACCCTCCTTGCTGACGCCATGGAGAGCTTCAGGAAGAACTGCTTCAAGGGAATCAAGGCAAATAAGAAGAAGATACAGGAGTATCTGGACAATACCCTTATGCTGGTCACAGCCCTGAACAGGAAGATAGGCTACGAGAATGCGGCAAAGATTGCAAAGGCAGCACACAAGAGCGGAAAGACACTGTGCCAGACCGCTGTGGAGCTGGGGCTCCTCACAGAATCCGAGTTCAAGGAGATTGTGGACCCAGCCAAGATGCTGAGACCTTCCAAGCTTGAGAAGAAATGAATATCATACTGTTCACCCCAGATGAAGATATCACCACCCTGACATCCGATGATGTGCGATGTCAGCACATACTGAACATACTGCACCTGAAGGAGGGGGACAGCTTCGAGGGGGGCATTATCAACCGTTCTTTTGAGAAATTCACAATCCAAAAGATTGATGACTCCAAGATGGTGCTTAGCCACGAGACCCTGGATAAAAAGGTGGAGAGCGAATATCCCATCTCGGTCTTCTGCTCCATAATCCGCCCCATCGATGCCAAGAAGGTGTTCAAGAACCTGTGCACCATAGGTGCAGAACACATCTACCTGGGGAAGACAGACAAGACAGAAAAGTCCTATTCCAACGGCGCCCTGTGGTCAAAGGAAAAGTATTATCCGCTCCTGGTGGAGGGGGCCCAGCAAGGTGCTACCCCTTACATCCCAGAGGTGACAGTACACTATTCCCTGGATACGTTTTTAGAGAAGAATGCTGATAAATTCCAGAATAAAATAGCACTGGACAACTACGAATACACCATTCCGCTGCAGCAGGCCCAACTGGCGGCCGGTAAAACCATAATGGCAGTGGGTGGTGAACGGGGCTGGAGCGACAGGGAGCGGAAGCTGCTTGCCGATTATGGTTTTACCCTCTGTTCCATGGGGAACAGGGTGCTCCGCACCGAGGCCGCCTGTCTGGTGGGCTTTGCCGTGCTGGCAAGCCGCTGGTGGTGACTACTTCCTGGCGTCTACAATTCCGTCTATAAAACCTTTGTAAGCATCAAAGATACTGTGGTCAGCCTCGTTCTCCAGGATTGCGATGGAGGCGTTGGCCTTGTTGGCATTGCCGTCCCTCTTCAGGTTTGTGGAGCCGGTGATCACCACATATTTCCGCTCTCCATCCCTCATATAGGAAAGGAGCACATCCTTGCAATGGGTCTTGTACCTGTGGTCAGCCTTGTAATAGAGCGCCTTGTTTCCAGATATGATGTCCATTCCCTTGCGGAAACCGCTTTCACCGGAAAATCTCTGAGGACTGGTGGAAGTCTCTATAATCCACTTTGTGACAAGGGGACTCTTCTTATCAGGCTTGAGCTTCTTTGATTTCAGAGCCTCTGCATCCTTAGCCTGCATATCAGAGGTGTAACAGTCCGGGCTGTTGTCATACTTCCTGCCGAAATAGAGACCACGGAGAGCCTTGAACAGCTTCCAGCCGAAAAGATCGCTCCAGGCAGTCTTATAGTGGTAGACATTGGCATAGAAAAGCCGCTCTCCAGGACCGGAGTGCACCATCTCCTCCATATACTTGGCAAACATGTTGTTCTCCGTATCCCAGGCGCTTTCCTTGGGGCCTGCCGGGCTGTAGGAGTCCGGGGAGAAAGGATCATCCTCAATAACCGACAGAACCGGGGTGAAGTGGGTATGGAAGTATTTGTCGCTGTAGTTCAGGCTCTTGGCCTTATGGGCTGCCCTGACCTCTTCCTGGAAACCTTTCTGATTGTCGAAATACTGACCGATCCAGCCCTGATATCTGTTGAAGGCCTCGTACATTCCCCGGCAGTCCTCTATAAGAACTCCAGTCTGAGCCCGTTCCTGGGTGGATTTGAAGAAGTTGTCATACAAAGCATCTATGTTGCTGGAGGCCAGGTACACCACATTGGAGTGCACTGCCCCGCTGTCATCCAGCACCTTGCTTGCAGTTATGAACTTGGCATGCATCTGCTGCTCCGACTCGCCACCCCAGCGCACAAAGGTAAATGTAAAGTAGTCACGTACCTTCCTGCTGCTGTCTGTGATGCAGGGCTGGTCCAGAAGAGGCTCCACATCCTTGGTTATATTGGTCTGGGCCACGAAGTTCACCTTGACCTGATGCTTTGCAAGGCGGACTAAAGCCTCCAGAATGTTCTCTGTCTTGCCGGGGATGGACTCAGATGTCATCTCGCCGTAGTCAGGGTCCGAATCATCAGTATGGAAATAGGTGGCCAGGGAGAGGGTGTACATGGCAAAGCGGATCTCAACATCCTCGTTCATATGGGTCTTCTTATAGCGGAGGGCCTGGTTCATCACATCCACATATTTGAAAAGAGGCTTGCAGGGATACTCATCCATCTGCCGCTGGTAGATTTTCACTGTGACAGCAGAGCCCTCTTTATAGCTGAAGCTTTTCGACACAGCCGGAGAAATGCGGTCGGAACCTGCAAAAACAGAACCGGCTGTCAAAAGAGAAATCATACAGATAAGCAATACTTTTTTCATTGTTATTTCTCCATTGTTTTTATCATAACTATACCGTCAGCCCCACCAGGAATGACATCGGAGGGGAAGAACCCCGGTATCTGGCGGATAACTTTAAAACCTAATTCCTCGTAGATGTGGCGGGCGGCGCCCCACTCCTGGCTTGCAATAAGTACAATCTGTTCAATCCGGGGAGATGCTTCCTGCTCCTGCTTGAGGCATTCCTTGAAGAAAAGCTTGCCCAATCCCTTTCCCTGGATGCCGCTCATAAGGGCAAAGGAGCTTATATAGAGCAGCCTGCCATCTTTCTTATGAAGTGCAGCCGGATCGTGGTCCAGGATGAACACCTTATTGTGGTGAGGCAACTCATCCCAAAGCTCGCTGGAGAAATAGCCCTGGACAATCCCCTTATCGTCCTCCAGCACAAGGAAACCCTGAGGATAGGTCTCCATACGGCGGGCAAAGGTCTGATATGTCTCCTGTATATTGGAGATAAAGGCGTTCTCCTCTATCTTCATTATCCTTTCCATGTCTGTGTTTTTTGCCTGGCGAACTTTCATATTTAAATTATATCACAAAAATTTTGTAAAGTCATTTCCACTTTCCTGTTTTATATATATCATGAAGTATATGAGAAAAATATTGATCCTGATGCTCCTGACCTGTCTGGCTCTTTCTGCATATGCCGGCGGGAAGGAGACCAGAATCTTGGATAAAGATGATGAACTCACACTGTTTCCTATGAACCATACAGGCAAGTATGCGACTTCAATCGCCCCTTCTTATCCAGTGCGGGTGGAATGCAAAGCCACCTATGACAGGAACGGCAAGAGCACTGCCGACATAGTGAATTATCTCACCAGCCTCTCCACCATCAAAGGAACCCAGTATTATTCACAGAGCAAGAAAGAGGTGACCACCCTCTTCACCGACGCTTACACAGTGGACCATCCCCGCCATGCCAACAGGATAGAGGACCACAAGCTGGGAAATCCGCTGCCACAAGGTATTGATATCTATGGAATGCTTGAGGATTCCAGGTTCAAGGACAATGTATATCAGTTTTCCTATCTTTTTGGAGACAACCACATCACCCTCAAGATAACCAACATGGATAATCTGAAATATGGTCCTATCAAGGCCATAGAGACCCACTGCTTCCTGGTGCTTATGGACATAGTGCTTACCGATAATGAGATCCAGGTCTACAATGTGGGATTCTGCAAGCCCACTGTGCTCCCGTCCTTCATGGAAAAGAGGGTGAACAACGCCATAACAAACCGTATTGATGCCCTTTTCGGCTGGTTTGAGAAAGGAATAACAGAGTGAGCGGGAAGAAAGAGAAGTTTGACATTTTTTCTGTCTCCCTCATGGGGCTATCCCACTTCTCCCACGATATTTTCAGCCACTTTGTATCGCCACTGCTCCCCATTCTGATCCAAAATCTAGGGATGAACTACACCATGGGAGGGATGATATCCCTTTTCCACCGGCTCCCGGCCCTTATGAACCCTGCCATCGGCAAGGTGGTGGAGAAAAGTGACAACCGGCTTATCATCTGCCTTACTCTGCTTGTGACATCAGCCTCTATATGCTGCATAACCCTGGCCCCCACCTACTGGGTGCTGTGCCTTCTTATACTGATAATGGGAATAAGCGCCTGCTTCTACCATATCCCGGCCATGGTCATGACCCGGGAACATGCAGGCTCCTACTCGGGGGCCGGAATGAGCTTCTTCATGACCGGCGGAGAGCTGGCAAGGGGCTTCGGACCTATCATAGTGCTGGCCGCAGTAGCAGCCTGGGGCGAGAGAAGGATATATTTCCTGTTCCCTATAGCGCTTCTCACCGCACTCATCATATTCTTCAAGTTCCGCACCAAGGGTGCCGGGACCCAGGAAGTGAAGAAAAAGAAAGCAGAGGCCCCTTTCGGCCAGATAATGATGAAGTACAAGTGGTTCTTCCTCTGCTGCTTCCTTCTTTCCCTGGCAAGGGCTTTCGTGGCATCGGTGCTGAACTCATTCCTCCCCACCTACCTTACAGAAAGGGGCTATTCCCTGTGGTTCGCAGGAGTTTCCCTGTCGGCCCTCCAGTTCGCGGCTGTGGCAGGCACCTTCATTTCCGGCATCATTGCAGACAGGCTGGGGAAGCTTAACACCCTGATATTCATCAAGGTCATAACCCCTGTCCTGATGTTTGCCTTTGTAATGTTCAGCCTTATGCCGGGGCAGACAGTGCTTATGGAGATATTCATAGTCCTGACCGGCTTCTTCTCCTTCTCCAGTGCACCTGTGATCATGGCCCTTATGCAGGACCAGGGGGCAGAGAATCCCACCACCACCAGCAGCATCTACAGCATGTTCGACTTTATCACTATCGCTATTTCCCTTACCTTGACAGGGTGGCTCAGCGACCTGTTCACCATGGCAAGCGCATTCAAGATCTGCGCCCTCTTCTCATGCATGGCTGTGCCCCTGGCCATCGGGATGAAGATCCACTACTCAAGCTCTGAGAGAGCATCTAAAAGGAATTGATTCAAAAGAAGAAGTCCACCTTTGTTCAGGGCCATTGAATCGCCAGTCTCCACAGCAAGACCCCTGTTCTTCCAATCTGCTATAGTTTCTGGAATCACCTCGGTGATTTCCCTGCCGAAGGTCTTGGCAAAGTCGGTCTTGGCAATGCCTGCTGTCATGCGGAATCCCATCATCAGGTACTCGAAAATGTAACTCTTTCCTATGATCTCCTCGGTTTCGGCACCGCAGATGAGGTCTGTGCTCTCAAGGTATTTCTCAAGGTCCGGCACGTTGGATATCCGGAAAAGACCACCCTTTCCATCATGGAGCGTGGAGACTCCCCCGGCACCGGTTCCTATATACGGCAGAAGCTTCCAGTAGCGGGTGTTGTGCCTTGACTGGCAGCCCGGAAGGGCAAAGTTAGAGACCTCATACCGTCTGTAGCCTGAGATTTCCAGGTGGTCTGCAGCCAGGATCCACACATTGTCGTCAATAGACTGGGAGTCAGGATCGTAGTGCTGTGCCAGGGGTGTCCCCTCCTCAAGAGTGAGGGAGTAAAGGGATATGTGGTCTGGTCTGAAGGAGATGGCTGTATCGATATCTGCAATAGAATCAGAAACCTCCTGTCCCGGAATAGAGGAAATGAGGTCAAGGCTGAGCTGCCCCTGCCAGTGCTCTTTCACCAAACCGATAGCCTTCAGGGCAGTCGCGGAATTACAGTGGCGGCCTAGAGTTCCGAGAGTGGTGTCAGAGAAGGACTGGATCCCCAGGCTCAGCCGGTTCATGCAGGAGTCTGAAAGAAGCCTGATAAGATCTGTAGTTATGGTCTCCGGGTTTGCCTCGATGGTGCATTCAGAACCTTCCCCCAAGGGGAGAGTCCCTATAAAGGAAAGAAGCTTATCCAGAAGAGGCAATGGCAGAGATGTAGGGGTGCCTCCCCCGATATATACAGTGGGAATGCTCTTTATACCGAAATAATCGATGAACCGGGCAGTCTGCTCAACAGTTCTATCCAGCACCTTAGCCATAAGGGAGTGGTCTGTGACAGAGAAGAAATCGCAGTAGCTGCATTTGGAGTTGCAGAACGGGATGTGGATATAGAGGGAAGCTACGGCGTTATTTTCTGAAGCTTTTAATGCGGTATATGACTTTGGCATGAATCTGTTTCTTCTCCACCGGTCCCATGCTCCTGGAATCGGAAAGGAAATTCCGATTGTCGCTCAAGAGGTAGTAGCAGCCCTTCTCCAGCTTCACAGGGGGTACTTTCTTAAGCATCTCTATTTCGGCAGGGGTAATCTTATCAACAAGCCCCAGGTCTGTCTCTGAAATATATATCTCAGAACCAGCCGGGAGAATATAGGCCTGGTTTCCCACAATCTTCACAGTATCCCCTGGAAGACCCACGACACGCTTCACTGTATAGCCCGTATCATAACCGAAGAACTCAGCAATCTTGACAGTACGTAAAGTGCAAACCTGGACAGTTGAATCCAGGGCTCTGATCCATAGAGGAGCAGTGCGGTAGAAAGGAGGCGTTGATAGAACCACATCGCCCCGGTCAAGATGGGTGTACCAGGTGCGGACAGCAACCAGCGTGTCCCGGGAGCTGCACCAGGGGCTCATGGAATCGCTTCCAGCCCTGTATGTCCCGATGAAAAAAGCACTGCAAAGAAGATAGAAGACTACGCACAGCACTGCCAGCTGGAGGATATGTTTAGGTTTAAGGGGTTTTCGCACCTTGTTGCGGTTATAGTATCTGCGTGGGAACTTGTAGTATTTTCCCATTATCTGACAATCCCGGCTCTGCCCAGAGGCCAGTAGATGATATATGCCTGTCCCAGCACCTTGCTCTTCTGGACAGGTCCGAAGTACCGGCCATCCCTGGAATTGTCCCTGTTCTCCCCCAATGGGAAGATATAGCCTTCCGGGATGTACCATCCTTCGCTGCTCTTTCTCCAGCTTATGCGGCTGGCAACATCAGAAGGGTCAATGACATGGTTCATACGGTTTCTGTATTCAGCAAAGGCAAGGTTGTCCACATAGCCCGAGTCCAGCTTCTTTATCACAGCCATGTCGGCTGCAGAGATATTGTAACCATGGTCAAACAGGGCACCGGCCTCACCAGCCTGCTTTATAAGAGGATAATCGGAATCGGCCACCAGACGGCGAACTGAGGCGGGAACACAGCCCTGCTGTAGGAAATCTGCCTCTTTTATCCATTCAGGTGCACCAGCCGGACGGATCTCCATATTGCCATTGCGGAATCGGATTCTGTCTCCCTCAGCTCCCACTGCCCTCTTTATAAGGAAATGGGCCTTGGGCTCACCGTAGGAGTCCTTGTCTATATCCACAAGGGAAAGGGTCACCATGTAAAGGATACGCTGGGTTATGTCGAATACCGGCCCCTTGGAAAGATATGTGGGGCTTTCAAAAATAATTATTTCGCCACGCTTTGGGCTCTTTAGGCCAGGCAGTTTGCCCACGCCTGGAATAAGCTCGGGGCCGTAGATGAACTTGTTCACAAAAAGGCGGTCCTTGATAAGGAGAGTGTTCATCATGGAGCCTGATGGAATCACATAGGCCTGGAACAGGTACTGGTTGATCAGGAGCACCACCATGGCAGCCCAGAGGAAAGACTTTATCCAGTCCACAATCTGGTTAACATGCTTCTGTTTCTCGATACGCTCCGCCTTCTTTTTCTTACGGTATGTGAGATATTTTTCAGTGTAGTGCTGAAGCGCGTCGTAGAGCCTTTCCATACGCTTTAAATGTATCATATTCATATTCCGTTGACAAGGGATAAAGCAATTTCATATAATTGAAGCATGGATGTGAAATTGAAGAATTTTCTGGGTATGAAGCCTGGAAAATACCTGTTTATACTCTACTCCACTCTCCTCCTGGCAATCCTGTTTTTCCTCCTGGTCTACCCGGGGCTCAGGAACAGCGGTTCTGTAGTTGTCTTCAGTTCAGATCCTGCAGAGACTTCGGTGTGGAGCGGCACCACCTATGTGGGAGCCACCCCCTGCAGAGCCTTCTTTCCCAAAGGGAATTATACCATAACATTCAGGAAGGTCGGCTTTGAGGAGAAGTCTGTCTCCATCCAAGTCAAAGGAAGAATATTCTGCTCCAAGTTCATTCCAAAGAAGCTGAAGGTCAGCATACAGCTGGCACTGGCACAGCCCGATGCAATAATGGAGGGCGCTTTCACCGAGTATGCCACCTATGGACTCATCAATTCATTCTCGGAGCGGTATCAGCCCCAACCTGTGTTGACCGAGGCAGTCAAAGCTCTGGCAAGCTATCAGGACAAGGCCAAGGTGGAGACCTTCCTGCTTGAAGCTCTGAAGCATGCCTATAACGATTATCTTATAAAAGATTTCATAAACGCCTATTCCCTGCTTAAAGAGGAAAAGTTGCCAGACCAGAGCGACAACGCACTGGCTGCGGCAGCTGTCAAGCTGCTGGGGGGCAATGGCGACGCCATCTGCCACCTTTGCGCCTGCCCCGGGAAGCTGGGCGAAGCGGCAGCTGCACAGGCCGGCGCAAAGCAGCCAGCCCTGGTGGCCAGCGTCTCCCCAAAGGCCGGCGACATCACAGTACTAGGCATGCACCTTACCGAAGTGCCGGCCGGAACCTACATCCTCGGCCACCAGGGACAGATAGGGGCCTTCAACGAGGCAGACCCCGCACCCTATGCCAAGCAGATAACCAAGGTCTATATCTCAGAGCAGATAACCAAAGATGCCTACAGCAAGTTCGTCAAGGTGTACCCAAAATGGGCCGAGAAGATTGAGTACAGCACGGAGAGCACCGACAAGGAGCATGTATCCAATGTATCCTGGTACGGAGCCCAGGCCTACTGCCAGTATCTTACCGACCAGCTCCCGGCCGACCTTAAAGACAAGTACATATTCCGACTCCCTACCGAATATGAGTGGGAAGCCTATGCACAGAACGGCAAGGATAGCCCACAGAGCCTATGGGACTGGTGCCAGAACTGGTATGCCCCGGCCGAGGTTTTCTATAGCAAAAATGTGCCGGATACCTTCCCTGGAGCCGAGAAAGCAGTCCGTGGCGGCGGCAGACAGGCCTGGGTGCGGGGGTGCCAGAGCCCTGATTGGGTCACTCCGTTCCTCGGATTCAGAGTGGTGCTGGTGGAGAAGTGATATGGCAGACGAACATGTAAAACTGCTTCTCCTCAACAAGAAAGCAAGGTTCAACTTCTTCATAGACGAGACTCTTGAATGCGGCATCGAGCTCCAGGGCACCGAGGTTAAATCCTTAAGGGAGAACCGTTTCTCCTTCGGAGACTCCTACGCCCGGATCAAGGAAGGGCAGCTCTACCTAATCGGCTTCCACATCTCTCCCTACCCCTTCGGCAACCTGCACAACCACGAGCCGGAGCGGGAGCGCAAGCTATTAGTCCACAAGGAAGAGATCAGAAAACTCCGAAAGAAGGTGGAGGAGAAAGGCTTTACATTAGTTCCTATCAAAGTGTACCTGAAGAACGGCCTCATCAAAGTGGAGCTGGGCATCTGCCGCGGTAAGAAGCTCTACGACAAGCGTGAAACCATCAAGCAGCGGGACCTGGAAAGAGAAAGCTAATCCTTTTTTAAAAAAAATTTAAACTTTTTTTCTCAAAATTGAAGCAAAAACGCATTTTTTTGTGTTTATACAAGTAAAACACTCAATCAGGTAAAATCAAAATCTACCCGATTGACATATACACGCAAAGTAGGTATAGTATGATAAAGAGTTTTGCAGATAAAGAAACAAGAAAAATATATTATCAAGAGAAATCGCCAAAGTTTCCAAATGCTATACAAAAAGTTGCATTGAGGAAGCTGATTATGATTGATAATGCTGAAAAGTTGGAAGATCTCAGGATTCCACCAGGCAATCATTTAGAACTGCTTCATGGAGATAGGTCAGGGCAATACAGCATACGGATAAATGACAGATTTCGTATCTGCTTTAGAGAATACCTAGGTGATTTTTATGACCTTGAGATAGTTGATTATCATTAGGAGCGAGAAATGAAAAAACATATTGAAACACCTAAAATGGGAGAGATTCTGAAAGAAGAATTTATGATACCATACAAGATATCTGCATATAAGCTTGCACAGGGGATTAATGTGCCGGTATCAAGGATACAGGACATTCTCCATGACCGCAGGAAGATAACTGTTGACACTTCCCTAAGGCTGGCTAAATATTTTGGGGTATCTGACAGCTATTTCCTAAACATTCAGAATGACATAGATATCCGCAACGCCAAATATGAATTGGAATCAGAAATAGCAAAGATTCCGACAGTCGCTATGGCATAAATGTCCGGTGGCAGTCACATATTATGGATTGTGCACAGTCCAGCCGGCAGGAACCTTGGAGTCTCCAAAATCTCCTGGGGCACCAGTTGCCAGAGTGGCAGGACAATAGAAATCTCCGGTCGCTGCAACATTTTTAACCCAGTAATCTGTAGCATTTCCAGACCAGCCTGTAAAATTAACTGTAATACTATTTAAGTTTTTACAATCGCTAAACATACCATCACAGGAATAAATTGACAATGTTGTGGCCGCAATTAAAGGCACCGTTTCCAGACTAAAGCAATTACAGAACATACTTTCATAACATTCCGACTCCAAGGTTGCAGCTGGCAATTCTGGAGCTACTGTAAGGTGACTGCACCCTTGGAACATATATTCATAACATCCATTCTTTAAAACAGTTGCCGGCAGCTCTGGGGCAGTTGTTAGTTCCATGCAACTTATAAATAAATACCAAAAACACCGTGCATTTGGTATTGTTGTCAATTCACAGGTCTTGTCCAGCAGGCTCATTATGTTTCCGCTTGCCGCAATGGATCCATCCATGACAAATCTCATATTTCCATCTTCATCACAGAATGATCCGTTATCTCCTCTGAAATAAACTTTATCCCCCGGATGCTCAAGGTTTATTAAAGTGTTTAAAATATAAGAATTCCAATTCTCTCCATCGGTTGAATATTGTACTGTCGGAATAGAAGAAGGGGGATAATAATCATCAGCCTTTAGCTTGATTGTGGAACCGGCAGTATTTGCTGTAAAGCAGAGCGGATTTAATGAAACGGGATAACCCGCTCCGCCCCCTCCTCCGGAGCCTCCGCCACCGTTGTTGCCGCCTCCTCCGTTGCCGCCACCGCCTGGAGTGGTATTGCTGTCGGAACGAGCAAATGTCTGCCCATCAATAGTAAGCGAACTTGAGCTGATGACTACTGTTTTGCCACTGATGGTATTCCCCTCGTAAGTACCGGTCAAGCTCAGTGTGACGCTGCCGTGGGGGTCACCACCAGTATAAGTGCCGCTTCCAGTCTGTGTCAGAGTCCCGTTGTTCAGATCTCCTGACTTGTAGGTGCCGTTTTCATAGAAATAGATATATTTGTAGCTGCCTGTTTTAGGAGCCACTCTCATAGCTGATACTGAAGAGCCACCTGTTGATCTGTAAAACTCCACAGGCAATGTATCTGCATCATTGTCATCATCGGAGCCACCGCCACCACCACTACAGGCAGTGAGCGTGAATATGAGGCAAATCGCTAAGAGCAGACAAAGCCATCTGTTTGCTTTCATACTGAAATTTTAATCCCCACCTCTTCAAGTTGTCAAGCGCAGGGTTCCCTGAAGTATGGGAGAAAAGCAGGGCCAGAAAAAGACACCCCTGTCGATATTGCGGCCCGCAGGGAGCGCACCTAATCGAGCAGGGGTGCCTTATTTCTGGCCTTGTTTATTATTTCTGGATATACTCCAGGGCAATCTTGAGCATTCTCCGTATTGGCTCAGCAGCGCCCCACAGGAGCTGGTCGCCCACGGTGAACAGGGTCAGGTACTCTGGTCCCAGGTTCATCTTGCGGATTCTTCCTACAGGTACTGTCAGCGTGCCGGAAACAGCAGCCGGTGACAGGTACTTGATGGTGTCCTCAATCTCGTTAGGAATAACCTTTACCCACTGGTTTGCAGAACCGATGATGTCGTAGATCTCATCCAGCGGAACATCCTTGGTCAGCTTCACTGTGATTCCCTGGCTGTGGCACCGCATTGCTCCGATTCTTACGCAGATACCGTCGATAGGGATCATCTTCTTGGTCTGGAGGATCTTGTTGGTCTCGGATACTCCCTTCCACTCCTCCTTGGACTGGCCGTTATCAAGCTTCTTGTCAATCCATGGGATTACGCTTCCTGCCAGAGGAACCTTGAAGTTTGCAACAGGCATCTCAGGAGACCGCATTGCAGCTGTAACTGTCCGGTCCACCTCAAGAATCTGGGATGCAGGATCATAGATCTTGTCCCCTGCAGCGCTTCCAAGGAACTTCATCTGAGCCAGAAGCTCCTTCATATTCTTTGCTCCTGCGCCGCTGGATGCCTGATATGTCATGGTTGTGAGCCATTCCACCAGGTTGTTCTGGAAAAGTCCGCCGATTCCCATGAGCATAAGGCTTACAGTGCAGTTTCCGCCTACGAAAGTCTTGATTCCATCCTTAAGAGCCTTATCAATGACTGGTCTGTTCACAGGGTCCAGGATGATGATGCTGTCGTCTGCCATGCGCAGTGTGGATGCAGCGTCGATCCAGTAGCCCTTCCAGCCTGTGGCCATGAGTTCAGGATAAACCTTCTCCGTATAGCTGCCTCCCTGGCATGTGACAACAATATCCATCTGTTTGAGTTTGTCGATATTGTAAGCGTCCTCGAGAATTCCAGTATCTCCGCCAGCATATTTATCACACTTTCCAGCCTGTGAGGATGAGAAGAACACCTTCTCGAACCCGCCGAAATCATTTTCTTCCACCATTCTCTGCATGAGAACGGAGCCGACCATGCCGCGATAACCGACAAAACCTACTTTGATCATTTTAAACTCCTCAAACAAATGAATTTGTAAAGAATGTTATACTATAATGAGAAAAAAAATAAAAGTCATTTTTCACATTATTTTCAGAACTTCTGAAGAATAATCTTTGTGATCTCGAAATAGATGGAGAGTCCGCATACATCAATGAATGTGGAGAGAAGCGGTCCTGACATGACAGTAGGGTCAAAGCCCATCTTGTGGATCAAAAGAGGCGCAAAGGCACCCAGCACAGTGGAGAAGACAACCACAAAGCACAGGGATATAGCTATGGCAATGCCCTGGAATATGGTGATCTCAGGTGGGAAGAGGACTCCACGGAAGAAGATGGCGGCACCTGTGATCAGACCCATGAGAAGTCCGATGACCATCTCCTTGAGAATGATGCGCCACATATCCTCGCTCTCGATCTCTCCGGTGGCAAGACCACGGATCATAAGGGCTGAGGACTGGTTTGACACGTTTCCTCCGGTCTGGGTTATTACAGGCATGAAGATGAAGAGGAAGGCAGCACCCAGCACTATGCTCTCGTAGTGGGCAAGCACGTTGGTGGTTATGGTGCCCAGGAAAAGAAGGACAACCAGCCAGGGAACACGCTTTTTCACCATGCCCCATATGGATGTCTCAAGGTATGGCTCAATCTCACCGGTCATGGCGCCCATCTTGTAAACATCCTCGGTCTGCTCTTCTCTGATGACGTCGATGATATCGTCGTAGGTTACAATACCCAGGAGCACGTTGTTCTCGTCCACTACAGGAACTGCAAGGAAACCATAGGTGATGAAGATCTTGGCAGTCTCCTCCTGGTCGGTGTCGTCGTGTACCGAGATGATATCGGTCTCCATTATATTCTTGATTATCTCGTCATCCTCGTGCTCCAGAAGGTCACGGAGGGAGACAAGGCCGATAAGCCGCTTAAGCTGGTCAACCACATAGATGATATAGAGGGTCTCCACATCCTTGGCATGCTGACCCCGGATAAACTTGAGAGCCTGCCCCACTGTTATATTGGACTTGATGGCAATGTAGCGGGGGGTCATGAGTCCTGCCGCATCATCCTCGTCGAACTTGAGGAGGAAGATCATCTCCTTCTTCACATCGTCGGAGAGGTTTTCCCATACCGACTTGCGGACATCAGGAGATGCAGACTGGATTATATCCACCAGGTCGTCCGGCTCCATCTCCTTGAGGAGCTGCTTGATGCCTGTGATTCCACCGTCAGTAAGACCCCGGATTATATCCTCCTGATCCTTTGAGGAGAGGGAGTCCATAAGGTCTATCTTCATATCAAGAGGGAGATTGCGGAATATGATTTTCTCTTCATCCTCAGACAGGTCGTCCCAGTTCTCAATAAGATCCTGAGTCGATATTTCCTTCAGGTTCTTCTTGAGCTCTGCGGGATTGAGCATCTGCAGATATTCTTTGATGGATTCCAGTGTGGTCATACGTAAATGATTTCCCTCTCAAGCTGGAAGCCGGTGGCCTCCCTGACCTTATCCTCCACCAGGCTGACAAGGTCCTTCACATCCTGAGCAGTGGCATGGCCGCTGTTCACTATTATATTAGCATGGTGCTCGGATATCTTGGCACCTCCCACAGTATAACCTCTTAAGCCCAGGTTGTCTATTATTTTCCCTGAAGGAAGTCCGAATGCCCTGTTGTTCTTGAACACCGAGCCTGCACAGGGGTATGCGAAGTGTCCTTTGGCCTCCCTGTCGGCCTTGTACCCCTCCATCTCCTTGCCGAGAGCCTCGGCATTGCCACCGGTGGTGGCAAAGATGCCCTCAAGGATAATACCGCCGTTGGTCTGGAAAGGGCTCACCTTATAGTCAAAGCCGCCATGGGCAGTCTCCAGAGTGTGCACATTGCCTTCCATGTCCAGGTACACCGCTGCCTTGAGGGCATCGGAGATGGAGGCGTTGTAGCACCTTGCGTTCATATAGATGGCACCGCCGGTGCTGCCAGGCATGGAGTAGAAGAACTGAAGCCCTGCCCTCCCTGCGCTGGATGCAAACTGGGCCACATCGCTTATGGCAGCACCGCAGCCGGCGTGCAAAAGGCCATTGGCTTCCAGGAAAATCTGGTCAAGCCCTTCGGTGGCAATCACCACCCCATTGTAGCCCTCGTCCGGGAAGAGCACGTTGGCGCCGCCCCCCAGGATGAAGAACTTCAGGCCGGCTTGGATTGCGGCTTCTCTGGCCTTTATCAGGGCCTCTATATCCTTCGGAACAACGAAATAGTCTGCGGGTCCACCGATCTTGAAGGTGGTGTGTAGAGACATATCCTCCTGAGTCAGAACATCTGCGTTGATTCCAGCGAAAAGCCCTTTATCCATACTGTTATGATACTTTTTTTACCCCATATCTTCAACCTGTCTATTAAAAAAAAACTCTCTGATGTATAATGGCGTATGTTTTCCTTCAAGCAATGCAGTATTCCAGATTGCTCAAACTTTATATTCGGCAGCTCCGACCGATGCCTCAGACACAGTCTGGATCCCCAGGAAACTGCCGAAGAGGCCATGAAGCTCATAAAAGGGAAGACATTTATCCGGGATCTCTGCTTCGAGGGGATGACTTTCGAGAACTTCTCCTTCCAGGGAAAAACCCTCCACTCCTGTTTCCTCAAGGGATGCACCTTCATCAACTGCACCTTTGCAGGCACCTCAATCAGGCAGTGCTTCTTCGACTTCTCCACCTTCAAGGGATGCACCTTCAAGAACACCAAAATCAAGCAGAGCTCCTTTGCAGTCTCCTCCCTCTCCTGGGTCAGGATAAACGAGTCCGAAGTGTTCCACAGCAATTTCAACGGCTGTACCATACTGGACTGCAACTTCAGCGACAATGACTTCTACTTCTCATCCTTCCTCAATGCACAGCTGAGGAACATTGACTTCAGCAACTGCAATATAAAGAAGGCCAGCTTTGTCTTCTCCAGGCTTGAGAACATAAACTTCAAGAACTCCAATGTGCAGGAAGCCCTGTTCGAGATCACAGGAGCCTTCTATGGCTGAGGAAAAAGAAAGCTGGAAATGGCAGCTGACCCACCGCATCACAACAGCAGATGAGCTTTCAAAGCTTATAAACCTGACACCGGAGGAAAAGGCTGATATAGCCGAGAACCTCGGCTTTTTCCGCATGGCAATAACACCATACTATGCTTCGCTGATGGATAAAGATGATCCCCTCTGCCCCATAAGGATGCAGATGATTCCCTCGGCGGCCGAGCGTGTCCGGGGAGAGTTCGACCTGGACGACCCCCTTGGTGAGATAAAATACAATCCGGCACCCAATGTGGTGCGCCGCTACCCGGACCGGGCCCTACTTCTGGTAACTATGCAGTGCGCCGCCTACTGCAGGCACTGCACCCGCCGCAGGGTGGTGGGCAGCACCGACTGCACCATTACAAAGGAAGAGCTGCGTCAGGCCCTGGCCTACATAGAAAGAACTCCAGAAATACGGGATGTCCTCATCTCCGGCGGCGACCCGTTCATATTGGAGACCGGAGCCCTGGAGGAGATCATAGCTGCAGTCCGGGCTATAAAGCATGTGGAGATAATACGCATAGGCACCCGGGTGCCGGTGATGCTCCCCATGCGGATAGACAGAGAGCTCACCGACATGATCAGGAAGTACCATCCTGTATGGGTCAACACCCACTTCAACCATCCCAAGGAGCTTACACCAGAGGCAATAAGAGCCTGCGAGGAGCTGGCAGATGCTGGAATCCCTGTGGGGAACCAGACCGTGCTCCTCAAGGGAATAAACGACGATGCGGAGATCCTGAAGAAGCTGTTCCTGGGTCTTGTGAAGGCCAGGGTACGCCCCTACTACCTGTTCCAGTGCGACCTGAGCGTGGGAATAAGCCATTTCCGTACCCCGGTGGAGAAAGGTATAGAGATCATGCACAGCCTCACCAGCTCCATATCGGGCTATGCAGTGCCCAAGTACGCCATAGACCTGCCTTCAGGAGGCGGCAAGGTGACATTGGGCTACAACTATGTGGTCTCCAAGGAGGAGAAGGAACTGGTGCTGGAGAACTACCTTGGCAAGCTTTACCGCTACCCTGCCCGGTAGTTCATGGTTGAAATCCCTCCACCGTTGCTATATAATAAAAACGATGTTTTCCAGATTCAAAACTTTCCTTCTTATTATGCTTCTCATACTGATGTCAGGCATCCCGGTTCTTGCCCAGAGCACAGCGGCGGACCGCTTTAAAAAGAGGCTTGACGGAGCCTGGGTAAAGAAGGAGAAGGATGGATCATCCACCATCATCAACTACAATGAATCCTCCAACGATATAATCATGTTCAGCGATGCCCAGAGAGTGCAGGAGGTCTACCTCTGCTCCCAGTTCAGCCCTACCCTGAAGGAGAACACCTGGTATCTTCTGGGCACCAACGACATGGTCCCTTTCATCAGGATGAACATAACAGTGCGCCTTGAGTCTGAGGATGTCTGCTACTTCACAGTAAGGGAAGAGGGAATCAAGAACGAGGGAGTGATCTGGACCGGCCAGTATAACAGGATGACAGAATACGGCGAGAAGAAGGCGCCAAAAGAGGAGAAGCAGTTTGTGCTTGATGGCACCTACGGGAACGACACCATGAGATTGGTCTTCTCAAAGCACCATTTCACCCTTACCGACGAGAAAGGAAACCGATCAGGCCTTGCAGCCCTGTATGACTTTGAGGACATCTCTATCCTGGAGCTCCGGTTCCTGGGCAAGGAAGGAAAGCTTGAAAGCCTTCTGCAGTACAAGTTTGACCATTCCATAACAGAAAATGATGATTCAATTATTGTGGAGATAAGCATGCTGCCGGGAAAGATCAAGATCCACGGCTTCAAGCCTTCGGGAGAGCCTAAACTGGTCCTTACCCAGAAGATAGCGAAAGAGAAAGCAGAATAAATTACATCCGCATAGGAACGCCGGATGCGGCAAGATATTCCTTAATCCCTTGGACAGTGTAATCACCGTAATGAACCATGGAGGCAATAAGCGCGGCATCGGCATTGCCCTTCTTGAACACATCCTCAAGATGAACAGGCTTTCCTGCACCGCCGGATGCCACCACAGGGACACCCACATTGTCAGATATCATCTTGGTCAGGGGAATCTCATAGCCGTTCTTGGTGCCGTCCGCATCTATGGAGTTAAGGACAAACTCGCCGGCCCCAAGCCTCTCTGCCTGCTTCGCCCAGGCAAGGGCATCCAGCTCTGTGGCGGTGCGGCCGCCGTTTATGAACACCCGGTAGCCTGAGGGCATATCGGGATCACGGGCTGCATCCATACCCAGCACAATGCACTGGCGGCCGAAGATAGAGGCACCCTCTTCTATTATAGAAGGATTCTTCACAGCCTGGGAGTTGACACTTATCTTCTCGGCACCGGCCAGAAGCACCCGCCGCATGTCTGCCACGCTGGCAATGCCGCCGCCGACGGAGAACGGAATAAAGATGCGCTCTGCCACCCGCTCCACCACGTCGATCATTATGCCACGCTTCTCGGCAGAGGCAGTGATGTCGTAGAACACCAGCTCGTCAACGCCGTCATGGTAGTATTTCTCGGCCATCTCCACAGGGTCGCCGATATCTATGTTTCCTTTGAACTTGATTCCTTTGGTTGTTTTTCCGTCCCGCACATCAAGACAGATGATGATTCTTTTCTTAAGCATATCAGCCCCCGTACTCGATGAAGTTCCGCATGATCTGGATTCCCACAGGACCCGATTTCTCCGGATGGAACTGGGCTGCGGCCACATTGTCCCGGCCTATGACTGAATAGAAAGGAACCATGTATTCGGTCTGTGCAATACCGTATCTGGCATCAACAGAGGGATAATAGGAGTGGACAAAGTAGACATCGGGAGAAGCGGGAATATCTTTCAAAAGGTAGTGCTCCTGCACTTTGTCGAAGCTGTTCCACCCAATCTCAGGCACCTTGAGGCCCCCGGAGGGGAAACGCTTTGCAATGCCGGGGATAAGCCCCAGACAGTCCACATCCCCTTCTTCTGAGTGATCCAGGATAATCTGGCATCCAAGGCATATTCCGAAAATCGGTCTGCCGCTCTGGGCAAAATCCTTCATCATGGCACCGAGCCCGGTCTTCCCAAGCTGTCCCATGGCATAGGCTGCCTCCCCCACTCCGGGGAACAGGAGCTTATCACACTTCAGAAGCTCCTCGGCCCGGTCTGATATGATAAAATCGGCCTTAAGAAACTGCAGGAGGTTCTGTATGCTCCGCAGGTTTCCAGCCTTATAGTCAACAACGCCAGTCTTCATCTATCGTTCAACTCCGAAATAAAATACTCAAACACAGGACTTCCCTTGTCCTTGGGGACAATTATGCCCCTTATCTGCACCTTGTCTGCATTCACAGAGACAGGCCGGCCTGTGTTGTATTCCCCGATCTCAATCTTCTTTATCAGGTTCTGGACAAAAAGCTTAACCACAGGGGATGCAACCCTGGCATCCTTCTCGTTGGAGAAGCAGAGGTCAGAGTCCAGGGAATAGAAGCCGCTTTCTATATTGGCCCACAGGTACACCTGATAATGCCGCTTAAGCTTCAGATCCTGGATTGTCGGGTTGTCCCGGAACACAAAGATATCCTGGGTATAAAGGCCGTCCAGCTCGGAAATAAGGTAGCTGTCGGGATTGTAGGCTGCCAGGAGCCTATGCATGTCATCCTCGGTATAGATGATGAGCTTCCTGCCGGGGAGGCAGTAGCCTGCCCCTGTCTCCAGGTCTATGTAGTAGTCAAAACCGTTCTCGGTCCTCTTCTCGTACCTTTTTTTCACATTGAAGTAGGTCTTGGCGTGGAGCTTGCTGTAGTCGCCCTCAAGGAAGACAGTGAGTTTATCAGGGGTAACAAAGCAGCAGTATATACGGTCTGTGTCTTTGATAACCTGATCAGGGATGCCGTTCTTGGCGAACATGTCGGCAAACATGGCTGGCAGGGCATCCACCCTGCCGGCAAGATATGTGGAGCATCCCCCCGGTATGAAACCAGGAAGGGAGGCTTCAGATTTTCCCCTGCCGCCTGTGGTGGCACAGCCTGCCAGTACAAGGGACAGGAGAAGAAGTACTGTTAATTTTTTGCAACTGCAACCATGCATGTGTAGTCGCCGCATTCGCATTCAGTCATACCCTCGGTCTTTTCCCAGTCCAGCTTCTCGGTAAGAGTCTCGGAAAGGAGATACTCGCCGAAGGCCTCCACAGCAGCCTTGACCTCATCATTTCCATCCAGCTTGATGCTGATACGGTCTGTAACCTGGAAACCAGCCTCTTTTCTCATGTTCTGGATATTCCTGATAAGATCCCGGATAATACCTTCCTGCTTGAGCTCCTGGGTGATGGTGGTGTCAAGACCGATGGTCAGGGAGCCGTCGTTCATGACCTTAAGGTTGCCCTTCTCGGTTCTGGTGACAACAATCTCGTCCTTGGTGATGTCATAGCTCTTGCCATTGATTTCAATAGCCAGTGTAGCACCGTCCAGGAGAGATCTGATCTCCTCTCCGCCGAACTTGCTGATAATCTCGGCACCGGCCTTCATATCCTTGCCCAACTCTTTTCCAAGCTCACGGAAATTGGCCTTGCAGGAGTATTCAACCAGCTCCTCCTCGTTCTCACGGATGCTGATCTCCTTTACGTTGAGCTCCTCTGCTATGATGTTCTCCATCTCCTGGAGGATGACTTTCTCCTGCTGATCCCTTGTGACAAGGTAAGCAGACTTAAGAGGCTGCCGTGTCTTGATCTCGTGGGAGCTCCGGAGTGCTCTTCCAAGGGAAACTGCCTTGCGGGTAACCTCCATC
>JAEEGI010006351.1_pt1 | contig 26731 bp, 28 predicted proteins | sample 8958751 | NCBI WGS metagenome assembly JAEEGI01 (sample SAMN16246545, study PRJNA631951) | gut metagenome | biome: gut microbiome; feature: rumen; material: KS-attached | host: Bos | place: Iran: Karaj | collected 2018-10 | reverse complement strand
TGGTCAACACGTATTTCCGCCTCACGGAGCGCGGCAAGATGGTCAGCCAGAAGGAGATCCGTCTGGTGTCGCCGAACTTTGCCTGCTCCGGCATCGAAACCCTCTCCCTTCCGGCCGAAGTGCAGTCCGCCTTCGCGCTCGACTGGGACACCGTGGTCTTCGACGTGGGCGGCGACGCTGTCGGTTCCACCGCGCTTGGCCGCTATCATTCTGACTTCATGGAGCTCGGGCCCGATCAGCTCGAGGTGCTGAACGTCGTGAACATCCGCCGCCCGCTCGCGGGCACCGTGGAGAAGATCGCCAGGCTCCAGGAGGAGATGCAGATCCACTCCCGCCTGAAGATCACCGGCATGATCAACAACACCAACCTCGCCAACATGACCACGCCCGCGGAGCTGCGCGACGGTTATGAGATGCTGCGCGAGGTCTCGGATCTCACGGGCATCCCCGTGGCGTACACCGCCGGCACGAAGGATCTGCTCGATCAGTTCCTCGCTGAGGGACACGATCCGAAGTACATCGGCAAGCCCGTCGCGATCGACATCTATATGAAGCGCGACTGGGACAGCTACATTCACAGTCTGTAATATCCCTTCGGGGTACAGAAATAATGGTAGGAATATCGCAAAAACAATAGGAAAAGAGGTAGCAACATGGCAAAATTCATTGGTATCGTGACAATCAATGAAAACCTTTGCAAAGGCTGCGGACTCTGCGCCCGTGCCTGCCCGAAGCAGATCATTGAATTGTCCAAGGAGAAGATCAACGCGAAGGGCTACCACCCCGCGACGGTCGTGCGTCCGGAGGAGTGCATCGCCTGCGCGTCCTGCGCCAAGACATGTCCGGACGCCGTCATCCGCGTTGAGAGAGAAGTAAAGGAGGAGCAGTAATTATGGCATTGCAGCTTATGAAGGGCAGCGAAGCGATTGCTGAGGCCGCCATCCGCGCCGGCGCTCGCTATTTCTTCGGCTATCCCATCACTCCGCAGACGGAGATTCCTGAGTACATGTCCGCCCGTATGCCCGAGGTCGGAGGCTGCTTCCTCCAGGCCGAGAGCGAGGTCGCGGCCATCAACATGATCTATGGCGCTGCCGGCACCGGCGCGCGCGCCATCACCTCCTCCTCCAGCCCCGGCGTCTCCCTGAAGCAGGAAGGCATCAGCTACTGCGCCGGCGCCCAGCTGCCCTGCGTGATCCTGAACGTCATGCGCGGCGGCCCCGGCCTCGGCAACATCCAGGCCTCTCAGGGCGACTACTTCCAGGGCGTCAAGGGCGGCGGCAACGGCGACTACCACCTGCTGACCTATGCCCCGTCTTCCGTTCAGGAAGCCATCGACATCATGATGTTTGCCTTTGACAAGGCAGAAAAGTACCGCATGCCGGTCCTCTTCCTCGCTGACGGCATCATCGCCCAGATGATGGAGCCTGTCGAGATGCCCGAGATGGTCGACTACAAGGTTGACCCGGAGAAGAAGCCCTGGGCCTGCACCGGCTGGAAGCCGGGCGACGACCCCGAGAAGCGCGGCGTCATCAACTCCATTTATATCGACACCGAGTCCCTCACCGTCCACAACGCCAGACTGCAGAAAGTCTACGCCGAGGCGAGAGCCAACGAGCAGATGTGGGAATGCTACAAGACTGACGATGCGGAAATCGTGGTCACGGCGTTCGGTACGGTGGCCCGTATCGTAAAGACCGTTGTCGACCAGATGCGCGCAGATGGCTACAAGGTCGGCCTGTTCCGTCCCATTTCGGTATGGCCGTTCCCGTATGACGCGCTGAAGGAAACCTGCTGCGCGCCGCAGGTCAAGGGTATTCTGGACGTTGAGGTCAACGAAGGCCAGATGCTCGAAGACGTCAAGCTTGCTATTCTGGGAGAAAAGCCAATCCACTTCTTTGGCCATCTGGGAAGCCAGTTCCCGACCACAGCCGAGATCAGGGATAAGATCCTCGAGATGAAGGAGGGTAAGTAAAATGTCCGTCGTATTTGAGAGAACCAAACTTCTGACCGACAAACAGTTCCATTACTGCCCGGGCTGCAACCACGGCATTATCCACCGTCTGGTTGCCGAGGCCATTGATGAGCTGGTTCAGGAAGGCAAGTTGGAAGCCGGCAATGTCATGGGCGTGGCTCCTGTCGGATGCTCCGTCTTTGCTTATGATTACTTCAACTGCGATATGTATGAGGCTGCGCACGGTCGTGCTCCTGCTGTTGCGACCGGCGCAAAGCGTGCCCGTCCCGGCACATTGGTCTTCACCTATCAGGGTGACGGCGACCTTGCCTCCATCGGTACCGCTGAGATCGTCCACGCCGCCCACCGCGGCGAGAAGATCGTCACCATCTTTGTCAACAACGCCATTTACGGTATGACCGGCGGTCAGATGGCCCCGACCACCCTGGTCGGCCAGAAGACCACCACCTCTCCCTACGGCCGTGACGAAGCCTGGTGCGGTGCGCCCATCAAGATGTCCGAGATGCTCTCCGAAGTTCCCGGCGCCTACTACATCGAGCGCTGCGCGGTGAATACCAACGCAAACATCCTCAAAACCAAGAAGGCCATCAAGAAAGCGTTCCAGTACCAGCTGGAGGGGAAAGGCTTCTGCATGATCGAAGTTCTGTCCACCTGCCCGACGAACTGGGGCCTGAGCCCGGTCGAGGCCATGAAGTGGCTGGAAGAGAACATGATCCCCTACTATCCGCTGGGCGTGAAGAAAGACAAGGGGGCTGAATAATCATGATGAAACAGTATGTTTTTGCGGGCTTTGGCGGACAGGGCATGCTGCTGATCGGCAAGTTCCTGGCCATGGCGAATATGCTGGAAGGCAAGCACGTTTCCTGGCTGCCCTCCTACGGCCCCGAGATGCGCGGCGGCACGGCCAACTGCTCTGTCGTTGTCTCCGATGAGCCGGTTGGCTCTCCCCTGGTGGATAACTGCGATGTCCTGATTGCCATGAACCTGCCCTCTCTGGACAAGTTCGAGCACACCGTAAAATCGGGCGGACTCATCGTGGTGAACTCCTCCATCATTGAGCGCAAGGTCGAGCGCGACGATGTGCGCGTGGTCTACTGCGACGCTGCCGGTATTGCCGACGCCGTCAAGAACCCGAAGGGTGCGAACGTCGCCATTCTCGGCGCCATGATGGGCGCAGATCCCGATGCCGTGGAGTTCGACAAGATGGTCGATGCCATCAAGATCGAGCTCGGCGAGCGCAAGATGCGCTTCCTTGAGGGCAACAAGGCGGCTCTCGTCGCCGGCATGGAGGCTGCCAAGGCCTGAAGCCTGCAGCGATTGCTCGAAACAGAAAACCAAAAACGCCGCTCCTTTGGGAGCGGCGTTTTTGCTGCCGGAAATCAGATGGCATCGGCTTTCTCTGAAGCGATTATGCCTTTTTCTTTCGGTGTGCCTTCAGAATAACCCAATACAGGATCGCGCAGTACACGGCGGCCAGCAGCACTACCAGCCAGGGAGAACGGGGCGCAATGCCGACCAGAATCAGGACCGGCGCGCCGAGCACAATGCCGAAGCTGCTGCCGACAACCAGGTTGTTTGCGGCGGGCGTGGCGAGATCGGGGTCGATTTCACGCAGCAGCAGAACGCCCGAACTGATGGTGCCGGTCAGCATGCCGTACATGGAAATCAGGCCCTCATAGTAATAGTCCCGGTACACGGCCCTGCAGACAAAGGCCAGATGGATCCAGGTCACAACGGCGCCGGCGATCACCAGCAGCGCAAAGGGGAGCCAGAGCCCCCGGATGTCTTCCGGGTTGATGGATGCAATGCCGGCAACGATCATGACGTCAAAAAAGAAGCCGGAAAGCCTGTTCAGCAGATAGTTGTTCTGATACTGCCGGAGAACGATTCCCGTCCGCTTGCCGTGGGCGAGCAGGACGCGCACCAGCATGGCGAGCGCTGCGCCGATGATGAAGTTGAAGCCCCAGATCAGCGCGTTCAGCGTGTTGGCCAGACCCTCGGAAATCGCCGAGAGTCCGGAGGTAATGCCCCAGGCACAGAGATAGGTGAGGACGTATACCAGCAGCACCATCGCGATCTGGATGGAGAGTTTGTCGATGGAATCCGAAATGGGGATTTCATCCTTCCCCTGAAAGAAATCGGCGGCGGGAAGCTCTGCATCAGAGGAACGTGTTTTGCCGATTTTGCCGCGGCGTGACAGAATGTTCAGAATGACGACGCCGACCACGCAGGCGACCAGGTAGCCGGCCGCGGCAATGGCGAGGCCGAAGCTGCGCCCGCCGGCAAAGCCGAGGGCCTCGTAACTGGAACCCACGTTGTTTGCCTGGCCGGGACCCTGTCCGTAACCCATGGGCAGCAGCAGACCGGAAGCCTGGAAGAGATTCGGCATCAGGGTAAAGCTCAGCATCAGGGTGATCAGCAGACCGGTTACGCCCTGAACCAGATAGGAACTGACGATCACGGCGCCGGATTTCAGGCCGGTCAGATCGCTCCTGCCCTTATCCTTTTCCGCGGGAACACGAAGACTCATGGCGATAAAGCCGAGTGCGATGCCGTGGTAAACCAGCATCTCCATCAGGGGCTGATCGATGTTTATCAGGCCGATAATCTTGGCAAACAGCAGAAGAAACCCAGCCAGAACGGCAACGGGCAGCATGCTCTTGCGGATAAAGGACAGCTTTTGCCGCAGCAGATTCGCCAGGAGAATTGCTCCGGCCAGCAGACCGAACTGCACAATGACGTTCCACAAAGCGTGATTGGCTGCGGAATAATCCATGTCAGTGTTTCCTCCAGATTTCCAGATATTTACGGAAGCTTACTCCGTTGGAAGACAGAATCTCGTAGTACTCCCCGTTTACCGTCAGGAGCAGCCGGCTGGCAAGGACGTCTGCCATATAGCTGATCTCCGAGAGAGGGAAGGAATGGTCTGCGCAGACCAGACGGTCCTCGTACATCTGCAGCGCGCCCGCACCGAGCTGTTCTTCGCTGTGACCGGAGCCGATCTTTGTCAGCGTGATGCCGCCGTCCGAGAACAGAAGCCCGTCTTCCGCCGGGCGGTTAAACTCGCGGGAGGAAAGCTTTTCCCGCTGCCAGTCATCCCATTCGGCCAGGTTGGAAAAGGGCTGTTCGGGAGAGAAGAATCCGGTTTCGGTGTATTCCAGGTCCAGCCCGCAGTCACAGAAAATCCGGTTGCCTTTGGTGTGGAGGCTGCCGATGCGGCGGCAGCGCGGGCAGAGATAAAGTGCGCGTTCCAGGCCTTCGGCGCGGCGCTTCCCTATGTAGCGGACGGGAGAGAGACGCTGCCGTTCCCAGGCGTCCTCAGCAGTATCGCGTTCAATCAGGGCGTTGATTTCTTTCGGCGTCATACCCTTCAGCTGTTCCGGAGGATAGATGCCAACGGGATGCCCGTAAACCTTCCCGCGGCGCACGCCTTTTCCCCAGCGCGGCAGGCTCAGGTAAGCGCCTTCCAGCCGGTAGGTGACCAGTGTGGCGCCGGAACTTTTCGCGAGTTTTCCGGTTGCCGGGAATATCGGGATGTTCCGCCCGTTCCAGCTCTGTTCCCCTTCTGCGAACAGACAGATGGAGTGGCCTTCCCGCAGATGCCGCAGGCAGGCCTTCACGGTGTCGGTACCGGTCGAGGCTTTGCGGCGGGGGATCGGCGCAACCACAAATTCCAGGAGCTTCGAAACGGGACCCATTCGGAACAGGTGTTCGCTGGCAACAAAATAAGCCTGTTTATCCCGCAGGCTCATCGCGACCAGCAGCGGATCCCATGCGCTGACATGGTTCGGCACGATCAGTGCCGGACCGTCCACGTGCAGGTCCTCATGGGTCATGTTAAACTTCCGGGTAATCCAGCCGCTGTTCATCGCGTAGAGCGCGTGCCAGAGCTTGAGATGCCGGGAATACTCATCCATATTTCTACCATCCTTCTATGGCACAACTGTACAAAAAATTGAAGCAATTGTCAAGCAAGGATTACTCTGCTGCGAACTCGTTCAGCAGTTCCCAGGCGTAGGCGTCCTTGTTTTGATCTTCCAGGCTGAGTTCCCGGTAAGGGAGGATCATCGGGTGCCGGCGCAGGGAGTTGTCACGGACGGGATTGTAGTCCCAGTTATACATCCAGTAAAAACGAAGCCAGCGTCGGTGCTCCATCTCCTGGAAGAGGTCGGCCTCGGCGTCACGGCGTGAGATATAATGCCGGTATGCCTGCCGGTATTCTTTTGGGCCGATGCTGGTCAGGCTGTCATCCTGCAGCAGATATCGCACTTTCACCGGCAGGTGGTCAGCCGCGGCGATGTTGGACTCGCGCAGGAATTCGCTGAGGTCCCGCCATGCCGTTGGGTGCGCGGCGTAGCGGTTGTACAGTTCATTCATCCGGACGGCAAGACGGTTGATTTCATCCTGCATCACGAATTCCGGCGTGAGGACGGTTTCGCGGTCGCCAAAGGAGTTAAGTCCCGCAACAGGGGTCTGCAGCAGCAGATGACTGGGCGCTTTCGTTGCAAACCAGCTGTGCAGCTGGCCGTACATGCTGAGGTTTTCCTGCTCGCTGTCGGCGCAGAGAAGAATCCGGTCCGCAGTCTGAAGAAGTTCCCGCTGCTCACTCCAGCTTCCGGAATACAGGTGCAGGATGTCGTCGTCCCCTTCCGGAACGAGGGCGCGCACGATGGCCGGATGGAGTTCCGCAAAATCATCGGGGTTGCCGAACACGTGATAGGTAACGCGTCTGCCGGGTTCAAACACGTTGGTCAGCAGCGCTCTCTCCAGAAGTGCGCTGCCTGCGCTGCCGCTGCCAATCAGGACGATCTGATTTTCATCGCTGCGCAGGGGGTGAGTTTTCCAGTAGCTGCGGCTCAGAACATCGCGGAGACTGAAGAGGTGCATCTCCGCAGGCAGACGATCGACCGAGAAGTCGGTCATACAGTAGGCAGGGATGCCCTTTTCAGCGGCGTCCAGGCCCTGTTCGTAGTTTTTCCAGCAGTCCCCGCTCATGCCAAAGAACACCATGCCGTCCGAACTGCCGCGCAGGGCGGTAAGCGCCTCACAGCCGGCGTCCATCAGAACAAAGGAAGCGTCCTTTTCGGTGCTTTCGGCAGCCTGGGGAAAGAGAAACAGACTGTGCGGTTCGGCTGCTTTCAGCCTGGCCGCCAGAGTCAGTGCTTCGGGCGTCTGCTCGTTGAACACATACCACTTCTGTTTCCGGTTCATCTGCAGGCGCATCCGCGGGAGAAACTGACCGCTGATCAGCTGAATGCCTAGGCTGATGAGCGCAGTCAGAATGCCGATGCTGCACAGAGCAAAAATAAGCCCGAGTACCCGGCCCGCAGGCGTGACTGGTGAAAGGTCGCCGTAGCCGACTGTCGTCATGGTGATCAGGGAAAACCAGACGGCATCCCAGAGCGTGTGAATGGAGGCGTCCGGCGAACGGGCCTCCGCCGACAGCAGGAGTATCAGCAGCAGCAGGTAAACCGCCAGCGCTGCCAGAAGGATTCGAATACTCTTTTTCACGGTCGGTCAGGCCCCTTTCGTTCTTGTCTTTGCGGAACTGTCATGTTGCGTCGGGCAAGTCGCGGCGAATGCGGCCGCGGTACCAGCCCGAGACGCCGTTTCGCTTGGCCAGATATCCTCTGCCGGTCTCTTCCACAATGCGCAGGGTATCGCCGGCATGAACCGGCAGCACGTAGTCCGTCGAGTCGTTGCAGCCGGTCACTTCGGAATCCGCAAAGAGATACTTTGTGAGGATGTCCATCTCATACCCGGTCCGGATGTGGCGGCAGTGCGAAAACTCCGGCCCGCGGTCCAGCACCTGCACCTCGCTGTCTCCCCAGCGGATATAGTAGGAACGGCCGCCCTCTGCCTGGTCATCCAGCGCGGTACCGGTCGGAAACGGGTCGTAGCCCACAAAGGAGAAGTCCTCGCTGTCGAGTTCCGGCAGGATCAGCACGTTCAGCTGCCCGTCGTCTTTCAGGGTGCAGCCGCCGTCAATGCTGATGATTTTCCGCTCCCGCTCGATGACGGGATTGGCACAGACGATGTTTTCGCCGTAGAGCATCACGGGCCAGTGGCCAACCACCAGCCAGCGGTCAAAACGCCGGCCGGTCTGCAGCAGCGCGTTGACGCGGTCCAGTTCGGAGGCGCTGTGCTCCCGGAGCGGTTTGCCGGGCGTCATGCCCGCATGGGCAAATACAAAGCGGTCGGTTTCCAGTGCATGGGGCAGCGAACCCAGAAAATCCCAGATCTCGGGATACTTCTCATGGAACAGTTTTTTTGCAGGGCGGAAATCCGTCTGCTCCAAGGGGTCCATTCCCTGTTCCAGATACATATCCCAGAGCAGGCCGCAGCGTTTATATTTGATGTAGCGCAGAATGTACTCGTGAGCATAATCCGGAAAGGCAGGCAGGTACATCTCTGCCCAGTCATCGCAGTTTCCGCAGATCACATGGACGTTTCCCTGCTTCTGCAGTTCCATCAGCATCCGGCAGAGGCGGAGGCTTTCGGATCCTTTTTCCAGAAAGTCTCCGTTGATGATGAGTTCGTCGCGGTCCGAGAAGCCGGCCAGTTTCAGCGCACCCTCAAAGTACGGAATGTTGCCGTGAATATCGGAGGTCACCAGAATTCGCCGGCCGTGCGGCACGGTAAGCCGCTGGATACGGGCGGGCAGTTCAGCCATGGCTCTGCCCTCCGGGAACCGATGCCGCCGCATTGCCGGAACAGAGAGCTGCCTGTTTCAGTGGGCACTCCAGTACCAGCAGGTTCCCGCCCGGAGCCTTTGTTTCCGAAACCCGGCGGAAGCCTTCCCGCAGATAAAACACCAGTGCGGGCCGGTTGCTTTCCGCCACCTGAAGCTGCAGACAGCGTCGGTCATGATAAAAGGAAATCGCCCTGGCCAGAAGCTGGATGCCGTAGCCCCTGCCCCGGAAACCTTCCTTCAGGTACAGCAGGCTGATCCAGCCGATACCATCCGGCTTTCCACGCTCCGGATCCAGGTCGATCAGCCCGACAGGCTCATCCTGCAGGAAAATCAGCTTGACCGCGCCGGGGCTGACGGCATGATGGCGGCAGGCGGCATTGTAATAGGTTGCGGCGGAATAATTGTTCAGATTGCCGTGGGCAATGGTCCAGGCGTCGGCATAGCACTGCTCATACCAGCTGCGGTCCCGATCGGGATCAAACACAACATCCCGCAGGGCGCCGACGGTATTCCATATGGTGCGTTCAGACTCCCCCAGATGAGAATCGTCATTAATGTACTCAATCTGAAACTGCCCGTTTTCCCAGCGAAGTTTTGTGACGGCAGTGTTCTTGCAGATGGGAAGCCGTTCCGTGTCGGACAGCGGGATCCCGGTAATGCCGGAAAGAATGCAGCGGATGGCGACGCCGTGGCTGACGACGGCAACGGTTTTCCCGTCATTTTCGACGGCGATGCGCCGGAGCTCTGTCAGCGCGCGCTCCCGCACCTGCCCGAAGGTTTCCGCACCGGGCAGCTCCCAGTTTTCCGCGTCGTGAATAAAACGGTCGGTCAGCTCCGGCTCCTCGTAACTGAGATTTCCGAAAAACTGCCGCTCCCATGGGCCGATATTCAGCTCGCGAAGCGCTTCCCTTTTCTTCACCAGGCACCCGGATCCGCAGGCGGCGGCTTCAGCGGTAAGGACAGCACGGGTGAGGTCACTGGAATAGACGGCATCCAGCGGGAGTTTTGCAAAACGCCGGCCGAGCGCATCGGCCTGCCGCAGGCCCAGGGCGGTTACTTCTCCGTCCCAGTAGCCCTGCATCATGCGGTAGCGGTTCCCTTCTGCCTGTGTATGCCGTATGAGGTAAATTTCTGTCATTCCGAAGCCTCCACCGCTTGACCATGGGCGCAAGAACGCGTATAATAACATGAACCGCCCGAAAAGCGATTCTATTATATTCTCTTACCGATCAACAAACAAGTATCTTTTTCTTTCGGAGGAATCCTGCGGAATGGTCAGAGCGGCAGCACTGGCATCAGGGGACGGAGCGAGGCTCCAGGCAATTCTGGACGCCGTCTACTTCAATGAAATCCCGAACTTCAGTCTGGAGGCGGTCATCTGCCCCCAGCGCGGTTGCTATGCCATGACCAGATCCCTCAATGCCGGCGTGCCTGCCTATGTGGTGGACCCGGAGCTCTTTCCGAATATCACCAGCCACAGCATCGCGGTCGCCAACAAGCTGAAGGACATGGATATTGAACTGGTGATTCTTGCCGGCTACGATCTCCCGCTGGGCGTGGTGCCCTACCAGTTTAAGAACCGCGTGATCGGGACATACCCCGCGCTGTATCCCGCATTCAACGAAGAGGAAGGGGACCCGGTTGCACTGACCCTGGAAACCGGCCTGAAGGTGGCCGGCGCGACGGCGTACTTCTCCGACGGCGACGGGCGTGTGGGCGCAGTTATTCTGCAACGCTCGATGGAAGTCCAGCCCGAAGACACGGTCGAAACGCTTTCGGCGCGCCTGATGGAAGAGTGTGAATGGCCGCTGCTGAGTGAGGCGGTCGCGCTGTTCTGCGCGGGGCGTCTTTCGGTCCGCGGAAGGCGGGTCGAAATCAGACCTGCGGAAGGAGAATAGGGCAATTATCAAATCCATAAAACGGGGCAGCCCGGGAACGAGAAGTTCTCAGGCTGCCTTTTCGCTTTATCACAGGCGTCCTTTTAAGCAGGATCCCGCAGCTTTCCAAGTGCGTCCGCTGCCCACAGGAATCATGAACCGGATGTGAATATTTCCCCGGACAGGGCTGCTTTAAGGGTCTCAAAATTTGACAAAAGGCTGCTTTTGTGGTAAAACATGCAGAACTTCGAGAAGAAAGAAGGAATTATTTGAGTAAAAACGAAACGATGATGCAGTATTTTGAGTGGTACCTGCCAAACGACGGTCTGTGGTGGAAACGCTGCGCCTCGAAGGCGGAGAAGCTCGCGGCCCTCGGCATAACACAAGTATGGTTACCGCCTGCCTACAAGGGGATCTCCCAGGAGGATGTAGGTTACGGCGTTTATGATATGTATGATCTCGGAGAGTTCGATCAGAAAGGAACGATCCGCACCAAATACGGGATGAAAGAAGAATACCTTGAGGCGATACGCGCCTTTCACGCGGCGAACATCCGTGTTTTTGCGGATATCGTGCTCAACCACCGCATGGGCGGCGACGAGCTCGAGACAATCACCGCCGTCACCGACAATCCGGAAAACCGCTGCGAACAGATCGGCGGCGCACAGCGCATCCGGACCCGGTCGAAGTTTACCTTCCCGGGTCGAAAGGGGAAATACAGCGCATTTACCTGGGATCACAGGCACTTTACCGGTACCGACCGGGACGAAGCCTCAGACGAACAGGGCAATATCTACCGCTTTGCCGGAAAGCACTGGGCGGAAGAAACCGACCCTGAAAACGGTAATTTTGATTACCTGATGGGTCTGAATGTGGACATGTCCAACCCCGCCGTCGTGCGGGAGACAAAGAAATGGCTGAAATGGTATCTGCAGGAGACCGGCGTCGACGGCCTTCGGCTGGATGCCGTCAAGCACATCAGCTTCCCCTTCTACCGGGAACTGCTGAAGGACATCCGTGAACAGACACAGCGGAATCTCCCGGCAGTCGGCGAATACTGGAGCGGCGATATCGAACGGCTGCGGCACTATCTGGATGCCGTGGACAACGAGATGTCGCTCTTTGATGTTGCGCTGCATTACAGCTTTTACTACGCCTCTACTGAAGGCGAAGACTATGACCTGCGGGAGATCTTCCGCAATACCCTTGTCAGTGAATGCCCGGAAAGCGCGGTCACCTTTGTGGACAACCACGACACGCAGCACGGGCAGAGCCTGCAGTCATTTGTGGATGACTGGTTCAAACTGCCGGCCTATGCGCTGATCCTGCTGCGGCGGGAGGGAATCCCCTGCGTATTCTACTCCGACTACTACGGCAACCCCGTCAAAAAGCGGCCGCTGGTTCCGAACCTCGGCAAGCTCATCAAGCTGCGCAGTTTTTACGCCTACGGCGAACAGGAAGACAGCTTTGAAAGCAAGAATCTGATCGGCTGGGTCCGCCGCGGCGACGAGGAGCATGAAAACTCCGGCCTGGCGGTCGTCCTCTCCAATGCCGCCGCGGGCGGCAGAATCCGCATGAAAATCGGCAGGCGCTTTGCCGGAGAGAGCTTCCATGATGTGCTGGGGAACTGTACGGAACCTGTTGTGATTGATGAGGCTGGTTACGGAGACTTTTGCACCAAAGGCCGCAACGTTGCCGTCTGGGTGCGCGAGGGCGCCTTTGAAGACCTGATTATTAACGAGTAAAACGGGTGCCGTCAGACCAAAAAAGAACCGCCGTGTGCCATTAGGCACACGGCGGCGGAATCATTCAGAGAGAGTCAGAACAGCGAGCGGATCGTTTCCGTCAGCTGCGTTGCATAGCCTGTGCAGGTGTCGATGTAGGAATTCAGATGGTAATCCGAATTCAGGCTCTGAAGAATGCGGTCGGGGTTGGCACCGGTCAGCAGGCCGACGCCGAAGCAGATCGCACCCAGAAGAATCGCTACGACGACGATGGTCAAAATAATACGCCATCCGGTTCTCATTCCTCAGATACCCCCTTCTTCATGCAGAGCTTCCGATGGAGATTGCCTATCGTACGGATGACTCCGCCCATGCCGCCGCCGATCGTCCAGACGGTCAGCCACAAAAACAGCAGGCCGAGGGCCAGCGTAACCAGTGCGGCACCGATCAGGAGAAGCAGATCCGCCAGCACCGAGAACCCGCTGAACGCCGACACGGCGAGCGTGGCACCGAGGATAATAAGCCCGGCTGAAACGCCGACGAACAGCATCGTCGGGATCAGCAGCAGCGCCAGCAGAAGCAATGCCACAGGGATGGCCACCAGCAGGAAAAGAATGGTTTTCGGAGCACTGGCCTCCTGCGGGGCGGCAGCGCTCTTCCGGCTGCCTGCCGGGAGCGGGGCTTCGGGAACAGGAGCGGCTTCTTCGACGGCATCGGCCCCGTCCGAATCTTCGACCGGGATGTCCGTTTCCGCGGCAGCTTCGCTTTCTGCACCGTCCGTTTCGGGCACTTCCGCATCTTCCGGAGCCTCTTCGGCGGCTTCTTCCACAGGGGCTTCCTCCGGTGCGGGCGCCTCTTCCGCAGAAGATGCGGGCAGTTCTTCGGAGCTGATTTCCTCTTCCGTTTCCTGCGCGGGCAGTTCTTCGGCGGCAGCGGGAACGTCCGCCGCAGCATCAGGATCTGCCGCAGTTTCCGCAGTGCCGCCCATGTCCGCCTCGAGGTCCTTCTTCCAGGCAGTGATCAGTTCGTCAATCGTAGCGCCGCCGGCAAGGAAGTCCTGTGTCTCATCCGTGGAATCAGGTTCAACGGACACCGTTTCATCAGCAGGGACGAAATCCGCATCCGGCGCCTCGTCCGCAGCTGTGGTCTCAGCCTCATTCGCGTCGCCGGCTTCGGCCGCCTGAGGATCCAGGCGGAACTTCTGAGTGTCGCTCAGCAGCACCGCGCCTGCAGGCACGGCAGGTTTGGGAGCGGTAAAATCTTCCTTCTGCGCCAGACCGAGATCAAAGAACGAAACCTGATCTTTTTCCAGTGCATCCTCGGCGCTGTCCGGGAACAGATCGTCAAAGATCTTGTTGATGGCCAGCACGAATTTCGGAATCTCACTGCCTTCGGTCTCATCGGTATCGCCTCTCACCTGGGTCGAAACCGACAGCTTGCGTTCCTTGGCGTCATAGGCGCGGGCGATGATCACAGCCTGTCTGGTCGGGGACATCAGGTGCTGAATCAGGCCCTGTTCATCCTCGGTAATGTCAAACATTCTTTCATACATGCTGAGCGCGCGCTGCCGGTCTTCCTCATACATGAAAGTCAGCAGTTTTGAAAGCTCGGCAAGGAATTGTTGCCTGTTGATGGTGTTCACCTCCGCAAAACCCGGAGCTTCCGGGCAAGTGGGTCACTTACGATTGTGTACATAGAAAGAAACGTAAAGGTTTCTTACAAAAGTGCTCTGATATTATAGCTGTTGGGGCCGATAAGGTCAAGAAAATTCTTTGTTTTGTGCCTTGACAGGCACGTGCACGGGGCATAAAATAACAAAGTCCTGCACTGCTGGAGCTTCCTCGAAATATGGAGAAACCCCGGTGCGGAGGGAACATCTGCAAAGGAAGAACGGAGAGCGTCATGGCGAAAGAGAAAAAAGTCGAACAGATTACCGATATGGAAACCGATTTTGCCCAGTGGTATACGGACATCTGCCGCAAGGCGGAGCTGGTCGAGTATGCCTCGGTAAAAGGGTTTACCATTCTGCGCCCCTATGGTTTTGCCATCTGGGAGAACATGCAGCAGATTATGGACGGCGAGTTTAAAAAGACCGGCCATGTCAACGTTGCCATGCCGGTTCTGATTCCCGAAAGCCTTCTGAAAAAGGAAGGCGAACTCGTAAACGGCTTTGCCCCTGAAGTCGCCTGGGTTACCATGGGCGGTAGCGAACCGCTGGAGGAGCGCCTTGCGTTCCGGCCGACTTCAGAAACCATGTTCTGCGACCACTGGTCCAGGGTGCTGCACTCATACCGCGAGCTCCCCATGCTGTATAACCAGTGGTGCTCCGTCATCCGTTGGGAGAAGACCACGCGTCCGTTCCTGCGCTCCCGGGAATTCTGGTGGCAGGAAGGTCACACGATCCATGAAACCGCTGAAGAGGCGCAGGCCGAGACGGAACAGCAGCTGAACTGCTACGCCGACTTTTTTGAGAATGTCCTCGCCATCCCGGTGGTGCGCGGGCGGAAAACCGACAAGGAAAAGTTTGCCGGCGCCGAGGCAACCTATACTGTGGAATGCCTGATGAAGGACCATAAGGCGCTGCAGGGCGCAACCTCGCATTACTTCGGCGACAAGTTTTCCCGCGCGTACGACGTGACCTTCACCGGCCGGGACAATAAACTGCAGTATCCGTTCCAGACCTCCTGGGGCTCCACCACAAGGATGATCGGAGCCGTCATCATGGCCCACGGCGACAACAACGGGCTGGTTCTCCCGCCGAAAATCGCGCCCATCCAGGTCATTGTGGTTCCGATTGCTGCCCACAAGCCGGGTGTGAGTGAAAAGGCACAGGAACTGCTGGATCAGATCAAGGCGCTGGGCATTCGTGCTCAGGCGGACTTCTCGGACAACAGCATGGGCTGGAAGTGTGCCCAGTACGAGATGAAGGGCGTGCCGGTGCGGCTGGAGCTTGGTCCCCGCGACATTGAGAACAATGTCTGTGTCGCAGTCCGCCGGGACAACGGCGAAAAGGTGCAGGTTTCCTTGGAAGAACTGAAAACCTCCATCCCCGCGCTGCTGGATGCGGTGCAGCAGGGACTGTACGATGCGGCAAAGAAGAATCTGGAAGAGCACATCTACGCGGCGAAGAGCATCGAGGAAGCAAAGCAGCTGCAGGCTGAGCACGGCGGGTTTATCAAGACCATGTGGTGCGGCGATGAGGCCTGCGAGCTGAAGATGAAGGAAGAGGGCGGGATGTCCTCCCGCTGCATTCCATTCCGGCAGGAACAGCTCTCTGAAGTCTGTGCCTGCTGCGGAAAGCCCGCAAAGCACATGATCTATTGGGGCGTGGCGTACTGAGCGCAGAGGTATCAAAGAAAAACCTGCGGGAATCGGTTTCAGGATTCCCGCAGGTTTTTTATCGCGTTTTCTGCTCGTCTGCTCACCCTTTTTGAGCGGCTTCCGCCTCGGCGGCGGCAGCGCGCTCCCGGCAGATTTCTTCCCAGCTCTTCTGTTTGGCCACCATGTCGGCCAGCCGGGTCATCTGTGCGGGGACGTCGATCATCTGCGGGCAGGCTTTTCTGCACTGCCCGCAGCCGATGCAGGCATCCGCCCGCTTTCCGTCACCGAGGCTGCTGTAGCGCATCAGCGTGTTGATCACGGTGCCGCCCACATCCATCTCGTTGGCCAGGTTCATCAGCATCGGGATGTCAAGACCGACCGGGCATCCTGCGCAGCAGTAGCGGCAGGCGGTGCAGGGAATTGTTCCGGACAGGGTTCCGGCAATGCCTTCCAGAACTGCCAGTTCTTCCGGGTTCAGAGGCTTTTCCGAGGAGAAGGTCAGGATGTTGTCTTCCATCTGTTCCAGATTGGACATGCCGCTCAGCACCATCATCGGCTTCGGAACCGTCTGCAGCCAGCGGAAAGCCCAGGAGGCAATGCTCTCACCGGGGCGCAGGGAACGCATTTTCTCTTCGGTTACGCCATCGAAATGCGCGAGTTTTCCGCCGCGTGCGGGCTCCATGACCCAAACGGGCAGTCCGGCTTTCTTCAGAATATCGCATTTCTGCTTTGCATCCTGAAGCCCCCAGTCCACATAGTTGAGCTGGATCTGGCAGAATTCCAGATCTTTCACGAACTGATCCACAAAACGCTGCAGTGCGGCCGGCCCTGCGTGACAGGAGAAGCCCAGATGCCGGATTCTGCCCAGCTCTTTCTGCTTCAGAAAATAGTCCAGGCAGTGTTTTTCCGGGTTGCAGTAGTACTGCATGGAGTTCTCATTGACGTTGTGCAGCAGATAGAAATCGAAGTATTCGACCCCGCAGCGCTGCAGCTGTTCTTCAAAAACCTGCTCGGGCAGCAGCTCCTTTACGCCCTTAACGTTCTGGTGCCCGGGGAATTTGTCGGCAAGATACCACTGCTCCCGCGGATACCTGGCCAGAGATTTTCCGATTGCGACTTCCGACTTCCCGCCGTGATACGGATGCGCGGTATCAAAGTAATTGATTCCGCTCACGACGGCGGAATCCACCATTCGATCCAGCTCCGCCTGGTCTATGGATCCGTCGCTCTGGAGCGGCAGCCGCATGGTCCCGAAACCGAGGGAGGAAAGCTGGAGGTCCTGAAACTGTTTGAATAACATGGATTTTGCCTGCCTTTCCGGGATTCTTTTTTACTCTGCTTTTGTTTTGATAAGGCGCGGGGCTTTTCAGGCTGATATTCCGTGCAGCCACAGCATAACAGGAAAAACAGGAAATCTCAATGCCTTTTATCGGCATTCTGGAAATCATACGCTGAAAACTCTTCCGTTGCCTTAAATTTGCTTTTTTTAGCGGGCTCTTGTAATCCTGTGAGAGATGTTGTATTCTGGGAAAAACCAAAATCTCGCATCCTGCGGAAAGGAACAAAGCAAAATGAGCAAACTGACCCTGGAACGAGCCAAAGAAATTCTTCCTAAATACACGACGGAAAACCACCTGTTTGTCCACGCAGCCTGCGTCAGCGCGGCGATGGGCGCCATGGCGGACTATTATGGCGAGGATAAAGATCACTGGGAAGCTGTCGGCTGGCTGCATGATGTGGACTATGAGCGGTACCCATCCACCGAGGAGCACTGCCACCACGTGCGCGAGTTTTTGGAACCGGAAGGCGTGGAGGAAGAAGACATCCGCAGCATCATCTCGCACGGCTATGGCCTGACCTGCAACGAGGTAAAACCCGAAAGCAATCTGGAGAAGAGCCTGTTTACTGTCGATGAGCTGACCGGGATTGTCCATGCATATGCGCTGATGCGTCCGGAGGGCATGGACGGTATGAGCGTGAAGAGCTTTAAGAAAAAGTATAAAGACCTGAAATTTGCCGCAAAATGCAGCCGCGAAGTGATTAACCAAGGGATGGAGATGCTCGGGCTGGATCCTGCGGTCGTCATGCAGTGCTGCATTGACGGCATGACTGCCCACAAGAGCGAAATCGGATTCTGATCATTTTACAGGATTCTGTTGTTCTGCTGCCCGCGCTTTCTGACCGGCGCGGGCAGCTTTCTGTATGACCCGGCGCTGAGAAAAGAAACATTGAAGCAAACCGGAATCTATGGTATAATTACTATGTATCGGTATAAGCAGTTGCCCGGAAGGTGCAGCGCACAGTCTGCTTGGAAGCGTTTCCGCAGCCTGCTGCAAAGCCATTATTGGCCCAGGGGTTTCTGCAGATTGGAGGTGTGGGAAGCTGAAGCAGGCACGAAGATTGCTGGCGGCGCTGCTGGCTCTGGTGCTTTTGGCCGCGGGCAGCGGAAGAGTTTTCCCACAGTTTGCCGCCAGGGCCCTTGATGCGCCGGAATTTCTGGAAGCTGCATACCAGGGTGACCGGGCGAATGCCGGCGACCGGGTCAAGCTGGATTTGTCCGGGCTGGAAAAAGGATATGTCGGCGTGTCCGCAGTCTCTGATCGACGGCTGAAGTTCCAGGTCGTAAAAGGGGAAGACACCTATAATTATGATTTAAGTTCCGACGGTGAACCGTCGGTATTCCCGCTGCAGTGCGGAGACGGCAGCTACCGTTTCCGGGTGATGGAAAATGTAGTCGATAAAAAATACTCTGAGCTTTATTCCAAGACCTGTGACATAAAGCTGCTGGACGAATTCCAGCCTTTTTTGCGGCCCAGTGACTATGTCGATTACGACAGCACTTCCGCCTGTGTCAAGAAGGCGGCAGAATTTGCACAGGCTGCAAAAGATAAAAATGAATTCATCAAATCCGTCTACGACTTTGTATGCAAAAGCGTAAAGTACGATAAAAAGAAGGCGGCAGAGGTGAAAAGCGGATACCTCCCGATTCCGGATGAAACCATGAAAACCGGGAAAGGGATCTGTTTTGACTATGCTGCTTTGGCGGCGTCGATGCTGCGCAGCCAGGGGATTCCGACCAAGATGATCTTTGGCTATGTATCACCCAAGGATCTGTATCATGCGTGGAACATGTTCTATACCGAAGAAACGGGCTGGATTACCGTAAAATTTGAGGTCAGCGCCGACGAGTGGAACCGATTGGATTTGACGTTTTCTGCAAACGGTGCGGATGCGGCCTTTATCGGTGATGGCAGCAACTATGCCGACGTTTACTGCTACTGAGCTTCCGGTGCAGGAAACGAAGAGACCAGAGATCATGAAATTCGAGACAGAATGAAGCGGGGGCGGGAAAAAGAATGAGCGGAAAGAAACTGGATTATCTCGGTGTCAGTGCTTTTTGTGAAAGTATGGCAATGATGGTGCAGGCCGGCATTCATACGGATGAGGCAATCGGACTTCTGCAGAGTGATCACAGCCATACGGGCGGCGTGCTGGAACAGGGACTGGCGGCGATGAAGACAAAGGTCGACGAGGGCGCAGGCCTTGCCGCGGCCATGAAAGAAAGCGGCATTTTCCCTGAATATGCGCTTCAGATGGTGGAGGCAGGTGAGAGTTCCGGCCGGCTGGAGGACATCCTGTTCAGGCTTGCTGCCTATTATGCCGACCAGAAGACGATTTCGGAAAAGCTCCGCAGTTCTGTCACATATCCCGCTGCCATGCTGACCTTGATCATTGCGGTGCTGGCGGTCATGCTGGTGATGGTGCTGCCTGCCTTTACCGACGTATATAACAACCTGACGGGCAGTCTTGCGGCATCCAGCTACGGGTATGTGCGCTGGGCCTACGGCTTCTGCTGGTTTGCCCTGATCCTGATGCTTCTGCTGGCTGCGGCGCTGGTGATTGGCCTGCTGCTGTGGAACAGCGACAAACGGAAAACCGTGGAAGCCTTCCTGAGAAAGAATCGGCTCTGCTCGGAAATCCTTGAGAGCATGGGGAAATTCCGGTTCACCTCTGCGCTTGCGACTTTTCTTGCCAGCGGTGAGATGCAGGACGAAGCCGTGCTGAAGAGCCTCCCGATGACAGACTGCGCACCTGTGGAGGAGAAACTGCAGAAATGCATTCTTCGCATGCAGGACGGACACAGCATCGCACAGGCAGCTTATGACGAGGATCTGTTCGAGCCGGTGTACGGCAGGATGCTTCTGGCTGGAGAACGCAGCGGCAATATGGAGCATGTGCTCAATCGGCTGACGAAGCTGCTGGAAGAAAACTGTAAAAACCTGGTGGAGCGCCTGGTCGGCATTGTGGACCCGCTTCTCTCCGGTGTGCTGATGTTTACGGTGGGCTTGTCGCTGCTGAGCGTGATGCTTCCGCTGATCGGCATGATGAACGCCATCGGGTGACAGCAAATGTATTCCGACCGAGTTGTAAAAGCGGGAAAAAAATGGATTTTGCGGCTGCTTCTGATTGCGGTGGTCGCCGGGGTTCTTTTGCTGTTTTTTGCACAGCATCCGGAACAGCTCCTGGAGGACAGCGGCACCGAAGCAATCCGCGCCGCGGTACAGCGCAGCGCGCTGCAATGCTATGCGGTTGAAGGCGTGTACCCGAGCAGCCTGGAGTATCTGGAAGAGAACTACGGCCTGCAGGTGAACCACGAAGACTATTATGTGACCTATGAAGCCTTTGCTTCAAATATGCCCCCCACGGTACGCGTGGTTCTGCGCAGATAGAAGAAACACGATTTCAGAATGAGAATTGAGCGAAGGAGGATGAAACGGTGGAAAACAGAGAGCAATCGACCATCGGCCTGTATACCATCGGAATTGCGGCGCTGTTTCTGGCAGGCTTTCTCCTTCTGGTCGTCTTCGGCGCGCAAAGCTACCGGAACACGGTTGGCGCACAGAACGGCAATATGCAAAATCGCGCCGTTCTCGCCGGGATTTCCACAGCCGTGCGGGGCTTTGACGCAAGGGACGCCGTGTCCGTTTCCGAAGACCAGGTGTTCGGGCAGGTGCTGAATTTGTCGGATGGCGACAGCGGCTATGCGCTGCGGCTTTATATGGCCGACGGCGCCCTGCTGGAGGAATATTCCCGCGCGGATGCCGCTCCGTCTCCGGAGGCGGCCCAAAAACTAGGTGACACACGGAAGTTTGCAGTATCTCTGGATCACGACCTGCTGCAGATCAGTACGGATGCCGGAACGGTGCTGCTGCACCTGAGAAGCGAGGCAGGCTCATGAAGAGAAACGGCACGACAACTGCCTTTTATTTCGAAACGCTGGTCATGATCGCTGTTTTTCTGGCAATCATTTTGGTGCTGACGCAGGTCTTTGCCCTTGCACGCATACAGAGCGCCTCGGCAAAACAGCTGACGGACGCGGTCGTCCTGGCGGGAAATGCGGCAGAGGCTATATCATACTGTGACGATGCGGAGAGCCTGCTGCAGCTGCTGAATGAGCAGGATAACGCTGCGGCACTCCCGGACGGGCCGGGAGTCATTGCACGTTATAATGAGACCCTGCAGCCGGATGCGGAAGGGGCGTTCTGCGTGAAAGTGACATGGCAGCCGGAAACAGCCGAAACAGGCAGCCTGATCCGCAGCGAGATTCGTGTGCTGTTCGGAGAAGCGGAACGTGAAGTATACCGGCTTGAGACCGCTGCGTGGAAGGAGACAGGCTCATGAAGCAGGTACCGATCAAACTGGGGCCGCTGGCGCTTCTCCTGACGGTAATCAGTATTTGCCTGACGACCCTCGCCGTTCTGGCCTTCGCTACAGCGCGCGCAGACCAGCGCCTTGCCGCAAAAAGCGCCGAAACGGTCAGCACACGCTATCGGTTGGAAATACAGGGGCAGGAATTTCTGAAAGAACTCAGCGAGACAGATCCTGCCGACTACAGCCTGATGGATCTGGAACGGGATGCCGCCGGCAACTGGCATACCGAATTCCGGGAAGGGGATGCGGTTTTGCGCATCGGGTTTCGACCGTCTGCCGACGGCCACGTACGGATTGTGTCCTGGCGGATGGAAAAAGACTGGGCCGAGGATGACAGCCTTGGCGACCTTTGGGACGGAGGGTTTTCACCATGACCATACTGGAGATTCTGCAAAAGGCCATCTTAATGGATGCAGCGGACATCTTCCTGATTGCCGGGCTTCCGGTCACTTTTAAGTGCGGCGGACAACAGGTCAGGGAGCCGGGAGATTTTTTGCGGCCGAACAACATCTGTGTCCTGATTGATGAAATCTATGAACTGAGCGGCCGTGAGCGTGTCAACCTGGAACGCGGGACAGACGACGACTTCTCCTTTGCCGTGCCGCAGCTGGGCAGATTTCGCGTGAACGTCTTCCGGCAGCGCGGGTCGCTGGCAGCGGTTATCCGGGTCATTCGTTTTGGACTGCCGGATCCGAAGGAACTCGGAATTCCGGAGAGTGTTCTTTCCCTCGCCGACAACAAAAAAGGCCTGGTTTTGATTACCGGCTCCGCGGGAACCGGCAAATCCACCACGCTTGCCTGTATGATTGACCGGATCAACCACAGCCGTGATTGCCACATTATCACCATGGAGGATCCCATTGAATACATTCACCGGCACAACCGTGCGATCGTGACACAGCGTGAGATTTCGATCGACACACCGGGTTATCTGGAATCGCTCCGCTCCGCCCTGCGCGAGAGTCCGGATGTGATTCTGCTGGGCGAAATGCGCGATTACGACACCATCAGTGCGGCGATGACTGCGGCAGAGACCGGCGTTCTGCTGCTCAGCACGCTGCACACCAGCAGCGCGGCCAACACCATTAACCGCGTGCTTGATGTTTTTCCGGCCAATCAGCAGAAGCAGGTCAAGATTCAGCTGGCTCAGATCCTGAAAGGCGTCGTCTGCCAGCAGCTGGTTCCCTCCGTGGACGGAGGGCAGATTGCGGTCTTTGAGATCATGAAGACCACAACCGCCATCCAGAACATGATCCGGGAGGATAAGCTCCACCAGCTGGAGTCGGCCATGCAGGCGGGGGCGGCGGAAGGAATGTGCACCATGGACGGAAGCCTTCTGAAGCTGTACCGCGAAAAGAAGATCACACGTGATACGGCGCTTCTGTCCTGTGTCAATTACGAAAACATGGTCAAGCGCCTGAACGGGTAAGAGAACATGAGAATGACCGAGTCAAAACCGGATGTGCTGTATGTCAGGATGCTGGGCGGGTTTTCCGTGCGCTGGAACGGCAAACTGATTGCCGGCGGCTCCAAGGCCAGCGATTCGCAGTACACAAGTCTTTTGCAGATTCTGATCCATAACCGCGAACATGGCGTTACCCGTGACCGGCTGGAAGAGCTGCTGTTTGAAGACCGGGACATGAGCAATGTTCATCATGCGCTGCAAAGCGTCATTTACAACAGCAAAAAGAAGCTTGAAAAAGCGGGCCTGCCCGCAGCGAGCTGCATCGAACAGCGAAAAGGGGTCTTCTTCTGGACAAACGAGATCGAGCTGGTTGAGGATGCGCTGGAATTTGAAAAATGCTTCCGGGCAGCGGAAGCTGCAGCCGACCCGGACGAGAGCCTTGCCCTCTATGAGGATGCGGCTCACTGGTATACCGGGGAATTTCTGCCGAACCAGACAGCGGCCATTTGGGTTGCACAGGAAGCCCGGAGGCTGAAGGGAATGTTCTGCCAGTGCGTGGAGCGTTCATCCGAACGGCTGCGGGAAAATCAGGATTATTTCCAAATGGAAGAGCTTGGCACACACGCTGCCCTGGTCGACCCGCTTGCGGACTGGGAGGCCGTGACCATGGAGGCGCTGGTTTCCCTGGGAAGATATGAGGAAGCCCGCAAACTCTATGATGATACGGTTCAGTTTTATTTTAATGAACAGGGGCTGAGGCCGTCCAAACGCATGCTGGAACAGTTGGAACGTCTCGGGAAGGGCATGCAGCACCAGCATGAGACCCTGGATACCATCCAGGGAGAGCTCTCCGGACAGGATGATCTCTTCCCGGGCGGATATCTGTGCAGTTACCCGATTTTCACCGGAATCTACCGCATGGTCGAGCGCATGCTGGAGCGCGGCGGACAGTCTGTATACTTAATGCTGTGTACGATAATCGACGGGAAAGGAAACCCCCTTCGTGACGGGCCGATGCTCGAGGAACTGACAACCCGTATGGCTGACGCATTGCGGAGGTCCATCCGTCGGGGAGACGCCATGTGCCAGTACGGAAAGGGCCAGTATCTGGCTCTCCTGGTAAACACCACCCGGGAAAACTGCGGCATCGTACAGAAGCGAATTAATGAGCGTTTCATTCTCGGCCGTCAGCGAACAAAGATTGAATACTATGTCAATTCCGTTTTCTGGATTGCGCCGCAGATGCAGCTGCCTGAGCAGGGTACGGAGCGGAGGAATACATGAAAAACTCCACGACTCAACATTATATCGGGGCGCCGAACGGCGTGGTTTTGTGTATCCGTGATTACAACGGAGGAGAACTGGCAGGAGAGTTTTACCACAGCTACAGTCACCGTGCGGTTCCGTTTCAGGGGATCGGACAGATGACCAAGCGGATGGAGCAACTGTATGACTGGCTCCGTTTCCCGTTTCCCGGCACCAACAGCCGGAGCTTCGGCCAGGAAAAGAAGCTGGAACGGCAGACAGAGGAAAGGATAAAAATCATGAGGGATGAAGAGCTTCTCAGCAGGCATGGAGACATCGGCACATTTATTGTCCGGGTTCAGCACCGGCAGAACAGCAGCTGGCAGGGACGTATCACCTGGATGGAAGAAGATCGAACCATTCAGTTCCGTTCGGTGTGGGAGATGATCAAACTCATTGAGAGCGCAGTCGACAGCGTCTGCCAGCCGGAACAGACTGAGGAATTCAACTGGTTTGAAGAGGAAGGAGAACATTAAATGCTGACTCTGGAAAAACTGAAAGAATGCGGCGTCGACACAAACGATGGACTGAAACGCTGCATGAACAACGAAGCGTTTTACCTCCGCCTTGTGAATATGGCACTGGATGACGGCGTGTTTGACCGTATGCGTGCTGCCGTAGAGAGCGGCGATGTGAAGGAAATATTCGAAGCGGCTCACGCCATGAAGGGGATGTTGGGAAACCTCTCTCTGACGCCGCTGGTAATCCCGGCTTCGGAAATGACGGAGTTGGCAAGGGGCGGCTGCGAGGCAGATTATTCTGCGCTGTGGGATATCATCCGTACCAGACGGGAAGAACTGCTCCGTTTACGCGATGAGGCCTGACAGGAAAGCGGATTGAACACGGAACAAAAGCACCGGATCAGCAGCCCCAAAGGGGAAACTGCAGAAGGCGGCACCGACGGGAAGAAACGGAACTACCAGCAGGAGCTGGATCGGATTCTCGAACTGCAGAAGGGAACACGCCCGAGGCTTCTGCTGCACAGCTGCTGCGGCCCCTGCTCCAGCGCGGTGCTGGAGTACCTGACGCAGTTTTTTGAGGTGTCGCTTTTCTGGTACAACCCGAACATCTACCCGCAGGCGGAATTTGACCGCCGTCTTCTTGCACAGGAAGAGCTTCTCCGGAAGATGGGTCTGGAAGCCCGCGTGAAGCTGATTACAGTCGCCCGCGACAGTGCCCCGTGGTACCGGGCAACAAAAGGCCTGGAAAAGGAACCCGAAGGCGGCGCCCGCTGTACGGAATGCTTCCGCCTGCGCCTGCGGGAAGCGGCACAGACTGCCGCCGAAGAGGGCTTCGGCTGGTATTGCAGCACGCTGACCCTGTCGAGGCACAAAGACCCGATCCGCATCAATGCGGTGGGAGAACAGTTTGCTGCGGAGTTCGGGGTTCGCTGGCTTCCCTCCGAGTTTAAAAAACGCGGGAGAGAGCTGCGGTCACGGGAGCTCTGCGAGGAGTACGGAATCTACCGGCAGAATTACTGCGGGTGTGAATACTCGCTTAAAACAGCGGAACAACACAATATGACATCTGAGGTGTAACATGAAAGTCAGGAAAGCAATTATCCCCGCAGCCGGCCTGGGAACTCGGCTGCTGCCGAACACCAAAAGCATCCCGAAAGAAATGCTGCCCCTGGTGGACAAACCGGTCCTGCAGTATATCGTGGAAGAAGCCGTGGCGGCAGGCGTTGAGCAGATTCTGATCATCACCAATCGCGGCAAGTCGCCCATTGAAGACTATTTCGACTACACTCCGGATCTGGAAGAGCGTCTTCTGAAGGATGGGAAAGAGAAGGAAGCCCGCACGATCCGTGAAGTGGCGGACATGGCCGACGTGCTGTTCCTCCGCCAGAAGGAAACCAAGGGTCTGGGCCATGCCGTGTGGCGCGCCAAAAGCTTCGTCGGGAACGAGCCTTTTGCCGTACTCCTGGGTGACGACATCATGCTCGGGGAGAAGCCGGTTCTGAAGCAGCTGGTTGACGCTTCGGAGGCAAACAGCTGCAGCGCAGTCGCCATCCACGAGGTTCCCGACGAACTCATCGTGAAGTATTCCTCCGTGCTCCTTCAGGAGAAGCTTTCCGATCGCGTCTACCGCATCAGCGACATGAATGAAAAGCCCACCCTGGAAGAGAAGTTTTCAAACTTCGCGATTCTTGGCCGCTATGTTCTGACCCCGGCGATCTTTGACATCCTGGAACACACCGCCCCCGGCCGCAACAACGAAATCCAGCTGACCGACGGCATGAAGGAACTGGTTCGGCACGAACCGATGTGCGGCGTTGACTTTGAGGGCCGCCGCTATGACACCGGGAACCTGAAAGGCTATCTGGAGGCCATTATTGATTTTGCCCTCCGCAACGAGGAAGCCGGCGACTGGCTGCGCGAATTCATTCTGGCAAAGGCAGATCTGCTGCGGACTCAAAACTAACCGGTTTCAGAAAAGAGCGCGGGACGTTCTGACCATAAAAAACCCTGCGGGAGACAGACTGAAAGCCTGTACTCCCGCAGGGTTTTTTATGATTGCAAACGGAAAAATTCCGTTCGGCGTGATGGGAATCAATCATCCAGAGAGGCAAGGAAGATGTCCCGCATCCGCTCCGCGTCGGGTGACAGAAAGAGGGCCAGGTAATTGCCTTTTGCCACGGCGACGCCGCGTCGCGCAATCTCGCTTTCCTCGGGCAGATACAGTTCGTAGGAACTCGCTTTAACCTGAATCCGCTCTCGT
>JAEEGI010006349.1_pt1 | contig 26731 bp, 19 predicted proteins | sample 8958751 | NCBI WGS metagenome assembly JAEEGI01 (sample SAMN16246545, study PRJNA631951) | gut metagenome | biome: gut microbiome; feature: rumen; material: KS-attached | host: Bos | place: Iran: Karaj | collected 2018-10 | reverse complement strand
TATTTATATTAGTATCAAAATCATATCATACAAGATTCCAATAGAGTTCTGCATATCACATTCATGAAAAGTTTCTAATCAAACCATAAGCCGAATAAAATATTGGATAAATTTGTTCTCAAATAACAGTCCTATTTTCATCTCAAATTTTTATTTCCAATTCTCAGTTATTTATAGTCTTTTTGAATTTATTTCATTCTACATAAATATCTGAAACATCAATATGAAAATCTTTTCACTCAACTGAATAATTTAATGGAATAAATCTTATAATTCAGTGTTTATGTTCAAAAAAATTTGTTGTAAAAGTCTCTTTTACATTGATTGATCAATCTATTTTTACATCAGCTAAAACATCAAGTTTTTCATATTCATAGTCGTTAGCTAATGAAAAATTTCAAAAACTTAGGCTGAAATATAACCATCATATAATTAATAGCAAATTTTTTAGAATTTTCATTCGCAATATCATAATAAAATTACCTAGATTATATCCAGATATACTCAAAAAAGCAAAAAAACTTCCACAATTTTTACATTTTACAAAAAATCTAAATAAAAATTTGCATTTATTTAGAAAGTGAATACAATTATCCTGAGAAACAAAAATTTTAATTTTTCTGTAAATACATAAATGCAAAAAAGAGAAAATGCGTTATTATTAAGTACAGACACTTTACCAAATTATTGATTAGACTTAATATTTTCCATAGCAAAATCCGCTGAATTTGATGGTATCGACCTTGCAATGCGAAAATGATTTGATGCATGGGATGAAGAATATGTGCAAAAATTATCTGCAGACCACGATTTGCCAATATATATAGTCCAAACTTCAGCAAAACTAAACCAAAAAGAACTAGATAAAGCTCTCGATATTTGCCAAGCTACAAATTGTGACACAATATGTATAAATGCCCCTAAAATCATCGATTTTAAAGCATATGATTTCATATCAAATAATCTAATGAATTACAAAAAAAGTAATCCTGACATCCATTTTTCAGTTCTGAATCCAAAAGACAGTAAATTATTTGTATTACCTATACCAGAATATCGTTTTAGCAATATTATAGATATAGTTAAAAAATATGATTGCTATATTTGACTAGACATTAGCAATATCGACGCAGATTTATTTGAAAATGAACTTACTCGCAAAATTGATGATTATGCTCCATATATTTCCGTAATTTATTTTTCCGATAAAACGAAAAATTGAAGATGACACCTTATCCCAGGAGAAGGAAACTTAGACCTATGATTATTCTTAAAAAGACTCAAAAAAAGCTGATACAATCGCCCAATCAGCATTAAACTAGATTTCAAACCAACAGAGTTAGCTAGTAAAGATAAACTAAAAAAACAACTAAAAAAAGTTAGAGCATATTACGACAAATATTTTGTTAATTTAAATCTTAAAGAGGATGACGATTTTGACCACAATTCTTTTAATGAAGAAAACAGTTAAAACAGCAAAATCGCATATGAATCGTATAAAAATTAATTCCTCTCTCATCATAATTTTTCATCATTTATATTTGAAAATCAAATAAAAAAAGTTAAAAGTAAATAAAGAGAATATTTTTCTGTTTTTTCTTTATATTTTCCAAAAATATCACATGAAAATCGTTATTGATCGTGAAAAACTCGTAGAAGTATGCGATATTGCATCTAGATTCGTATCCAAAAATTCTACATTACCAATTTTACAAAATATTTATATGAAAGCTAGTATCGACACTCTAAACATCAGAGCTACAGATATGGAAAAATATGTAGATATCGAAATCCCATGTGAAATTAAATTAGAATGAGCCATCACTGTAAATGCTAAAATGTTTTCAGATTTACTCAAAACCATTGAAGAAAAAACAATCGAAATCTCAGTAAATATGCAAAATAACGTAATGCAAATTACGTCTGCTGATGATGATTTCACAATCAACGGAATCGCTGCAAGTGAATATGTGGCATTACCAGAATTGATGAACACCACAAACGTAAACCTTGAAACTCAGACTTTCATCAACTGAGTAAATATGGTAGAATATACTATTACAGAAAAGAATTTTTCTCCAGTACTTACCTGAGTGTTAATCAAGACTAAATCTGAATGAGATACTAAAAAATTAGTTTTTGTTTGAACTGATTCTTTCAGAATCGCAGAATTTAAAATTCCTGCGAATGTTGAGTCAGATTTTTCTCTCCTTATTCCAAAAACTGCTATAAATGATATTTCATCAATTGCTCAATATGCAGTAAAAGGGGAGTATCCAGATATGAAAATGAAATATTCAGATAATTTAATCTGATTTGAATTCACAATATGAGATATTAAGATTTCAGCTACATCATTATTAATTCAGTGAAATTTTCCTGACTACGAAAGAGAAGAGATTATGCCAACTCAATTCAATCATACAATATTGGTAGATAAAACTTTATGTGAAAAAGCTATCAGAAAAATCTGAATTCTTACTAGAGATTTAAATAATTTCATCCAAATAGAAACACAGTGAGATAGCCAAATAATCATTTCATCGTGAAAAACCGATAAATGAGCATGAAAAACTAAAATTAATGCCATCATTTCATGAGATTCAATTACATTTGCTGTAAACTGAAGATATATTACAGACTTCATCAAAATGATGGAATCAGACGAAATTCAGTTCAATCTAGTCACAGATCAAAAACCTATGATAATTACCGATAAATGAAATGAAAATTACAAATACGTCGTTAGGCCTCTAATAACAAACTAAGATAGAATCTATATATAAAAAAGTAGGAGTTTTTGTCCTACTTTTTTATTTCTTCTTCACTCTTTCATAACCAAGCTGACCACAAGCTCATTTAGCTTCTCTTCACATAGATTCACGAACTGTAACCGTAATGCCACCTTTTTCTAAAATTCTCTTAAAATTCTGAATATTTTTTCGATTGGACTCCTTCAAATCTATAACAGGATTAGCATTATATGGAATCAAATTCACATGAGCCAATCTATTTTTTAAAAGTTCAACTAGCTCACCGGCTAATTCAGGTTTATCTGTAATTCAAGCTATCATAATATATTCATAAAAAATTCTATTATCGGTAACTTTAACGTATCTATCAATTACCTCCATCAATTCATCTAATTTATATCTTCTCGCAATCGGCATAATTTTCTCCCTTAACTCCTGATTCGGAGCGTGCAAACTAACCGCCAACTTTACATCCAATTTATCCTCAATCAAACGTTCAATTCACGGAATAATTCCAGCCGTTGATATTGTTACATGCCTACGTCATAAAGATAGTCTATCTTGCTGAAGCATAACTTCAATAGCTTTCTTAACTTCATCATAATTCAAAAGAGGTTCTCCCATTCACATAAAAACCACATTCCTTACTCATCGACGAGTTCAGTCTTCTTTTTTTCCAAAACGCTTAAATATATAAGCATTAGCGTATAAAATCTGACTTATAATCTCATCCCAAGTCAAATTTCTAGTAAACCCTAGTTTTCCAGTTACACAAAAGAGACAATTCACAGGACATCCAATCTGAGATGAAATACACAGAGTAATACGATTCAGCTTTCTTTTTCAGTTCTTAATATATTTTTCATCCTGCCGATGATACATCAAAATCGCCTCAACAGTATATCCATCTTTCGTTTGGAATGCAAATTTTGTAGTAGTATCAGCTTCCACAGTTTCTATACATTTTAGAGATATAGGAGAGAAATCTAATTTTAATTCATCTTTGAGTTGATTGGACAGGGTAGTCATTTCATCTCGTTCTACACGTTGATTTTTGAATAATTCAAAAAAAATCTGTTTCACTTTAAACTGTGGAATTTTATGCTCTTTTGTTCGATTTTCTAAGTTTTCTTGGTCAAACAATACAGTCATAGGAAATTAATTTCAATTAAATTTAGTTTTAAAAGTTTCCGTTTCCTTGGATAGCTGATGATCAGTATATATTTCTCTATTTCATCATGAATTAGTAGAATAAATCGGGATCTCAGGAATTATATGAAAATGCAAATGATCAATACTCTTCCCAACTTTTCAATTTGCTATTCAATCCCTAAGTAAAAGATTTACTTCACTATGAATTGTTTCCATTTTTCTCATCCATTTCTCTATCATCAATATTAAATCTCACCACTCTTTCGGAGTAATTTCTGACAAACGAACTAAATGTCTATTTGGGACAATCAAAATATGATCATGAACATAAGGAGCTCTCGCAAGCAAAACTGTAAAATGTTTTCATTTTTCTATAATATATTCTTTTTTTATATCACAAAAAGGACATTCTTCTTTTAATATTTTTAATAAATAATCATCGTATTTCATAGTTTATTATTATCTGAAAAACAAAATTTATACAATCAACTTCACTATACGGGTTCTCTACGAAAACTCAACATAAAAAAAGTCCTCAAAAATTTGACAAAAAACAAATTCTATATATTATAAGGATAGTTTATCTATTAATAAAGAATTATGAAAAACCCAGCACAAGAAAAAAAAGATTTCATAATCTCCTTACTAAAAAAATATTGAGAATACGATAAAAATACTGATCGAGAAAATATGGATAAAAAAACTATCGATAGAATATGTAAAGTATTAATTACGACAGATGCAAATAAAAGAAACGAATTAATAAATACTTACCAAGAAGAAGAAATGAAAGAAATGAAAGAGAAACGCAGAAAGGCAGAAGAATTACTAATGAAGGTAAAGAAATTATCTACACAAATAAAAGAAGCCAAATCAAAGTTAAATGATGAAAAAGATATTGAAAATTTGGAAGAACAAATTTATTCATCTTAAAAAATTTATTTGTTAATTTAAGTTGAGATGATACATAAATATTCAGATACTCCAGAGAGTGAAATATATAAAGGAATAAATAAAAATTTTGATGTTATAGATTGATCATTTTGAAATTGAAATAGAGACGATGAAGATGTATATGAGGCAGCTATGTCTCAACTTGGTAAAATGTACAATGCACTTCGTAAAGAATTTGAAGAATATGGATATTTCTCTAATCATGCAGATAATATAAATTTTGTATTTCGTCCACTTTATGATTTAAATGACAAATTACAAAAAGAACATGATGCATTGGAAGCGAATGGGACGCGTCATTACTTTTGGTCACAAGAAGCACCACATATGCAGAGATTGGCGGCAAGAATTAATGATGCTGAACGTGCTACATTATTAAGGTTGGAAGTTCATGATGCAAAGTATGAATTGATTCGTTCATCAATGGTGGATGCTATACCTATTCCAGGAGATCCACATCATTCACGTATGAATACTCCACCAATTTTAAATGCGGCAGCGAATGGGAAAAATTTTTCAGATGTGTTAGCAGATATAAAATCAAATAATCCAAATTTGACTTCATGAATGTCATATACTCTTGAATTTCCTGATCATACAATAACTGTAGGTTCTGATGGTTTACTCAATGGAGCACCGGTGGAAGTGAGAGAATGAGTAAAGATTTATTCATCTGAATATATTAGAACTCTACAAGAATTTGAAATGTATAACGATTACGAAAAATATAATGAACCATGATATTTAAATAAAGAAAATGATAGATTATATAGTTTATTAACATCTAAAATAAAAAATCCAAGAGAATACCGTGGTTTTGATGAAATGTTGATTGATATAGAAAAAATACCAGAATTCAAAGATGCTGCAGGAGTCCTTTTTTCAAATAGAAAATTATTTTGAGCATTTCAAACCGAATTTGCTAATTGAAATAGAGATTTTGTAATTGAATTTTTGAAGGCATCAGAGGCAAAATTGGACATGGTAGTTTCAAAAAATAAACAATTATGACTTTCATTATGTGAATCACCGATTGATACACACAATCCATGAATTATACAAGCAAATTTTGTTGGTGAGAAGGGGCCAGTTAGAGATTATTTTTTTAGTTGCTGACAAGCTAAGTGACAACTCTGTAAGATTAGTGAAAATCTGTATAATTTTTTGGATAAGAATGATTGAGCATTAAAAACTTATCTTGCTAAAAGAATAAAACAACTACGATGAAACAACAAATATACGAAGATAGAATTAACTGAAAATGTAGTAGATTATGATTGAACAGAATAAATAAATAAGGCAGAATACGCAAAAAAATATGATTTAAGAATAAAGGGAATAACTAATTTATCAAATCTATGTGCAGATTTTGGGGATACGTACTGAGATAGTGATGATTTCCAGCCAGCACAACTTGTTAAAATGCAGAATTATCTAAATAATTTACTTAGAGATGTGAAAAGACTCTATGAAGATGGAAAGTGGATTAATAAGAAAGAGTGGAGAAATATAGTTATTAAGGTTCAAAAGAATTGGTTAGATTTTAAAAATCATGATGGGAAATGGGCAAGTATGCAAGATAAAACAGCTTGTGCATATATATGGAGTATATTAAACGCATCAGATTTAAATACAATAAGTAGGAATACGAATAATTTAGGTAAATGAATGACGATATTGGATAATCAAACGTGAAAATTTGCTATAGATGATATGGTGGATGAAAATAGAGGAGACTTACATTTAGCTGATGAAAAAAAGGATAAAAAATGAAACAAGCTAGATTATTATCGACATAATATAAATAAAGATTTTAATGTTTCAGTGGATGATAATGGTAATATTAGCAACAACGCTGCAACAGACAAACTAATTAAAGCACGAGAAACAGATAGTAGTCTTTGGAATGAAGATTGAAGTAACCCAAAATGAATATTAAATTATCTAAAAAAGAATAATTATTTGCCTGAATATGCAGATTTATCGAATGATGAAGTTAGAAAAGCATGTCAAAATATACATACTTGAATGAGTACAAAAATTGAATTATTATGAAAAAAGAAACGAAAGATTGATAAAAGTGCACTTAAAGACAAAATAGAATCGGAACAAAAATATTTACAAACAATAAAAAACAAAACAGAATCGGATTTAAATTATATAAATGGTCTTAATGTGTTGTTAAACGATGATGATGAATTGAATAAATTGGTAGAATCGCAAAATGCCAGTATGGAAAAAAATATAAGGTATTGAGATATGCAGGAAATGATAGGAGGTAGTTTTGATAAATATTTTATAGATACATGATGAGGAGTAAAATGATGAGCGGAAGGAGTAGCATGAGCAATAAATGATAGTTATGGTGCATGACGATTAGATTTTTCGGATGAGACATGTGATACAATGGGTAATGTATTGGGACAGCTTGCGATAGAAGTTGCTATATGTGCTGTAGCAATGGCAGCATGAACTGTTACAGCATGAGTATGAACAGCTGGAATCTTGGCAATTAGGTGATCTATGATAACAGGTAGGATAGCAAGAATTGTATGAAATCTTAGAAGAGTAAGATTAATAGCGAGATTATGTGAACGAACATGTTCATGAACTAGATATATAGTAAGCTTATGAACAAAATTAAAAAATAGTAAATGGTTCAAATATGTATCGGAGATCACATCTTCTGGAGTTGCTGAAGTTGCTCCTAGAATACCGATTATAACAGACATAATAGAATGAGCATGATTTCATGTGACTCAGCAAATGCTTCATAATGCTATAGAATGAAAACCGCTTACGGCATGATTAGGAGATGCTAGATGATATGTAGAGAGTATAGTGTTTTTATGAGTATTAAAAAAAGTTTGAGCAGCTCGACAAAATTTATCGCAAGTAGGGTTAGGTAAGGTATTATCAGAAAAGGCAATAGAAAAATGATTAGCTAAATATATATGAAAATGAGCAGAGATTACGTGAGAAATAGTATCGTTAGAAGTAACAGGACAAGCTATGAGTCTAGCATTTGATCAAAAATTTAAAGATATAACAGTAGAAGAATTTATTCATACGGTAGGTATGGTTTTGTGATTGAGGTTGACAAAAAAGATATGAACAAAGATTATAATAAAAGAGAAGAATAGGTCAACAATGCGTTATGAAGAACCGTGAAAATGATTATATGAAATAAGTTTTGATAGAGCAAGAAAAATATTATGAGAGCCAAAGCTTGTAGAGCAAAGTGGTCCAGAACAAAAATGAAGACCACAGGATGAAAGATTAGTTGAGGATAGATCAGAAGATCAGAATAAAAAATGAGATGAGGACGAATACTTTGGTTGAAAACCACATGAATTTGATATCACAGAAAATCAAGCTATATCAAATAGTGAGATGATGGATAAAATATGGGAAAAAATAAATGATCAGAATTTAACAGAGAAATTAGAAGCATTAAGGAAGGAAATAAGCGAACAATATAAGAAAGCTACATGAGAAGATTTAGAGTTAACAGACGAACAACTATTGTCAATATTGGATGCACACGAGCAAGATTGAATATTATGACAGCTAACAGCACCACAATTAAAACAAAAAGTAAAAGTTTTGGATGAGACGATAAATGATCCTAAAATTAGAAGATTTTTATTGGAATGATGATTTTGTTGAAAAATTTCTGAAAGACTTTTTGGAAGAGAATCTAAAGAACAATATTTTTGATATTGAACAAAACGTTGGATACCATTAACCGAGCCAGGAACAGGTATATTTAAATTTGTTTGTGCAGAAATAGTATGATTTGATGCAAAAACATGACAATATACATTTGAACGATCCAGAATACAGAATGGAATTCCTCGTAAATTCAGAGTGCAATTAACAGAAAGAGAGGTTATGTGAGCGGGACGAGTACCGTATGAGATATGACAAAAACTTTGGGTGCCAAGAAGTAATGGTAGTTTAACACGTGCAGAAGTAATTGAATATATTCCGGCAACGGGGGAACATTGATTTCGTCGAGTTGAACCAACTGGATATCAGGGAGAAAAAATTAGAGTTTCAGGAAACAGTTTAAACATTAGAAAACCTAAATATGATGGTACAGAAGAGGAACGAGTCCAGTTTGAAAACTGAGAGAGGGTAAAAACGGAAATAACGTGATATAATCCTAAAACAGGAATATATACAGTTAAATGAGACTATAATTCTAGAACTTTTTTCATGGAAGTGACAGAAGCACAGCTTGATTCACGGAATGGAGGTGAGGAAGTCGATTTTCTTTTATGAAAAACTCGATGGTTAGAGGACTCTAATGGTAATCAATATGAATGAAAAATAACAGCATATGATAGAGTGAATAAACGCTATTTAGTTGAACTGGTTGATGAACATTGAATTCCTAGGCGTAAGACTTTAACTGTAGAAGAGTTTACAAGGGAAAGAGAGAATTATCTAAATAAGATAGACGATGACAATGAGTATAATTTAGAAGAAGTTGAAGTTGTGGCCTATAGGGAGCTTACAAAAGATTTGTTAAATAGAGTAAAAAAAGGAATGAACGATAGAAACACAAAGGCTTATTATGAAGCATTTTGAGATCCGAAAAATATAATTGATATTGATTGACAAACTTTCTACACAACTGATTGTTTAGTATATGGAAATAGAAAATATGTCGTATGATATGTAGAAGTACCATGAAGATGAACAAGAGTAAGATTATTCTATAGATCAAATTCGGAGTGAGCTCGAAGATCTTGTCCTTGAATAAGGAAGGATTGAAAATATTCAAAATGAGAAAATATTCTAGGTTCATCATATGAAACTACAACAAGGCCAGGTCAAGAAATGCAAGATAAATTGAATACTCTTGAAGAATTACCTGTAAATAGAAATCCGATTACAGGTGTCATAAGCGAGAGAAATTTTTTAGAAGCAGAGATGGCAAGCGAAATGAATGTAGTAAAATTATATCGTGGAGAAGATGCTACAATCGATTATTTGAGAAAAATGAATAGTGATACTCAAGCAAAAAAATTTTATGAAAATTTATGATATGAATTTGATATTAATGGAATGAAAATTGTAGAATGAAGTTTATCTACTTATGAACATGATTTTTTATGAACTATACAAGTTCAATTATGTAGTGTAAATTTTCAATGAAGGGAATTTTATATTTCTTTTGCGAGAGCAGTTAATGATCCGCTTAAACAGGTGCGAATTGAAGAAGTGTTAGATCCACAAGCTAAAATGAATTCTTTTTGACTCCCGAATATATCAGTTAATGCTGCACCATTAACATGAAAACCTATTGATTATAAAGTTAATTTTGAAATAGATGATGTTTATGGTAATCATATTTATAGTCCTCTCGCTAAAGATAGACCAACAATTTGAAATTCGGATTATATAGATATTAGAGATATTTATCAGAGTAATCCATTAATTCTAAGATTTAAATATTTAGCGTGAATTTAGTTAGTCAATAAGTATGTAACAAATTAAAAAGATAATATAAGTAAAATTTCTCTAAATAAAAGAAAAGTTAGAGAGGATGAGGAAAAATCTAAAATCTGAATTAAAATCAGCTCAACAAGTTTGAAGTATAAAAATGGTTTGAGTAGATCACACATTTAAATATGTAAACTGAGAAACCAGTGAGGTTCCATATAAACAAGTTGAAATGAATTTAAAAGAACTCATAAAATGAAACATTCCATCATGAGAAATAATTCCTAGCATACACTATTCTAAAGACACAGAAAATGACGATTTAGATTTCTTTATCTAGATCTATCTTACCATTATTTTACCTCGATTATGTCATCCCAAATCTGCATATCTTGAATTTCTTTATTATGCGTAACTGTATAAAACTTCATAGTTCTCTGTTTCACAAAATTATCAATCATTTCAGAAACCTTTCAAACTGTATCTACATCTAAATTATTAATAGTTTCATCCAAAAATAAAAGGGGAGTATGAAGATAACTGGAAATAGCGAGCATCCATACCAACTTCAAAATAGTTCTCTGTCCTCCACTCAGACTTTTTACTTCTCTTTCTCATTTTGAGTCAATTACTTTAACATTCAGTTCAAGCTTATCTGCATTTTCATCAATCTGCATCTTCAATGTATAATCCACACACTGAGAAAGATAATTATTTATCACATCGCTCAAAACTGGTAAATAATCATCCAAAGCCAAAAACACAATTTCCTTGGAGAGAATGGAATACAAACGACCTAATTTCTTTTCATCTTCTTGTAATTGTTTAGTCAGATTCTTATTATTCACACTATCTTCAACCAACTGCTCAATCTGAGAAATAGTCTGAAAAATCTGCTTAATTTCAGTTTGCTGTTGCTGTAATTTTGGTCAATTTGATTTTTCTTTTTCAGATTTCACTCACTGGATTTTTACATTCAAATCTTCAATCTGTTTATCTTGTTCCTGCAGGGATTTTTCCAAATGTTGCAACGAAGTCTCAGCAACTACTTTATCTTGCTGATATTTTTCCAGATTTTTACTTTCTTCCTCTCGCTGAAATAACTGCTTATCAATCACCTGAATCTCAGTTTGAATAGATTCCCATTCACGATAAGACTTTTCCCATTCGGCAAATCAGATCTTCATTAAATATTCTCTCAAAGAATCAGAAAATTCAGTCTGCTCTTTGATTTTTTTCTCCAAATCTATTTTTAAATCTCATCATTCAGGATTTTTTTGATTTTCTAATTCTTTAATCTTATTGTCAAAATTTTGCTTTTCATACTCAGATTTCATATTTTCCAAAGCCTGATTTAATTTCTCCTTTTGCTGAGAATATTGCTCATATTGCTGTTTGTTTATTGCATTAATATGAGGACATTTTTTGCACAGATCAGGACAATCAAAATCTGAATTTTCTACCCACATTTTATCTAATTCCTCAATTCTTGTTTGTTGTAATTTAATTTCATCTTCCTTTCTAGATTTCAATTCTTTAAATTTTTCTACTTCTCTATCATGATTTTCTTTCCGATTTTTTGCCTGCAAATCAATATTTTCCAGTTTAACCTTTCCCGATTCTATCAGAGCTCTTAATGATATTCACGCATTTTTTACAATTTGCAAAATATCAAAAGCTGACTTCAGATCCCTTGGCATATCTAGTTTTTCAAAACTGTCATCATTTTCAGCAGTCTTATTCCAAAATTCAATCAATTCAGAAAAATCTGAATATTTAGCATTCAAGCTCAATGACTCTCATTTCTGATAAAGCTCCATTTTCTTTTCTTTGAGTTCATTTCATTTTTTAGTATCAATATTTTCTATTTTTTTCTGTAAATCTGCAATACTCAGTTTGGTACTAGAAATATCATTTCAGATTTTCTGTTTTTGAGTATTGAGATTCGAAAGTTGTTGCTGCAATTCATTCAACTGAGTATCCAATTTTATCACAGCATCCATTTTTGTTTGAATCAGATTTTGAGCTTTTTCAAAAGGGGAGTTGTCGAGTCAATTTAAACTAAAATCACTGAGAGAAATTTGATCAAAAAATCATTCAATATTCTCAAAAAACTCATCATTTGCAGACAAAATACTTTTCAATTCCTCATCTTTTTCGAGAGTTTTCAAATTACTCCATAATGATTTCAGGTTTGCCCTGAGTTTATTATCCTGCAATGAATGGTCTTGTAATGCCTTCAATTTATATCAGACTTCTTTTTTCTTTTCCTGAACTTTTTCTTTCGCATCATCGATTCACAAAAGATTGAATACATTTTTGAGCACAATCAGCCTATCAGCAGGCCTCATCTCAAAAATATTATCAGCGTCCTGCAAAAGAAAGACGGTACTTAGAAATACTTCTTTCGGAGGCAACAAAGATTCCAAAGTAGATTGACAATCTGTTTCATTTTTGAAAGGAATCTCTTCCAAATTCCAAAGTTTTCCACTTTCAGACTCAAACTTTTCAATTATATTTTCTCACCACTGCAAAATTTCAGTATTTCAGGTCAGATTTTTGATATCTTTTAATAAATTTTCTCAATTATAACTTATCGAGAATAACTGAGAACTGCAGCTATCATTTCACATTTTAGTGGATTTTAGGATTCTTTTTATCGAGTAATAAGCTCAATCTATCTCAAAAATCAGACTAATCTCTCCATTTTTACTCTGTAGATTCAGCATGTTTCTGGAACTATCCTTATATAGTGCATATCTCGGAGCATCAAAGAACAAAAAACTTTTTCCACTTCAAATCGGAGCTTTAATCAAATATTTCCCTTCATCAAAAAATAAAGAACAACAAGTATCCCTGAATGGTCAGATATTTTCGTAATATGCAACTAATAAATTTATCATAAAAAATTACATCCAGTATAAACCGGATGTAATTATAATAATATAGTAAATAAATTCTAGGTTATTTATACAAGAATTAGATATGTAATATGACGTTCAAACTATTAACTAATATTTATTCGCCTTAGTTTAAAACTCTTTATTTATTCACTCCTTCTCTTGCCCCATAAAAAGCCTCATAAAGGCTTACTCACTTTTTTTGTTCAATTTTTCTAACTCAAACATACTTATCATTTGTACGGAATCAAGTTCAATCAAAAGTTACATCTACGGCAGTATTGCTGCCTTTCTCTGTGTATTTTCAAGATGTAGGTTTTCAGTCTACGAAATCTCATTCAAAAGTTCATTCAGGCATGGTTAACGTTCATTTAATTGGAAGTCCATCCTTAAATTCTCAGTCAAATTTTTCTTCGTTTAGTGTAAGAACTCATTTTCAATTTAATACTCCATTTTCCCGTGCTCATTCATAGGTGGCTCAGTTTTCCCAAGTCATTTTTCATTTTGAAGGCTTTCCGTCTTTTAATTCTCATTCATATTTTTGTCGTTTTCCAAGTCCATCTTTCCATTCATCTGAACTTCAATATTCAATAGTACATTTTCATGTAGGAAGACCCTTTACAAACGTGTCACATGACAAAGTTGTTCAGTCAAACATCGTTGCCTTTCATTTTCAAGAACGTTCACCATCTTTGAATTCTCATTCATATTTATTTCCTTCTGCATCATGTACAGTTCAACTCGTAATTACTCCATTTTCGAATTTTCAATATAATACATATGCAGAATGCTCGTTTGTCTTTGGGACTACCATATATCAGTCACCGTTCATACCATTTCTGTATTCATAGTATTTTTTTCATCATATATTCACATAATTCATACCATTTAAACTATTAACTTTACCTTCATCAAATACAAATCCTCATTCTCCAAACTTTCATAATCAGTCTACAACTGAAGGATCTTTAGCTTGCAGTGTCTCATTCTGAGCAGCATCGACAAATTCTCATGTTTCGACATAAATTAATTTATCTTTAAATGCTGGTAAGTCAGAGATTACTTTTAATTTATCTCCCTCTAAAACTACTTCTAAATCAGGTGTATTAGGTATTTTAACGGTTCATTTTGTAGGCTTATCATTCTCCCAAGTTCATTTGAGGATATTTCAATTAGCCCATGTATAAGTTCAATCTCACTGTTTTTCATAATTTTTATTAAATGCTCATTCATATTTATCATTATTTTCATAGGTCATGGTTCAACCAGACATTATGTTAATTTTTGCATTATCATCCCAAGTATATTTTCATTCATATTTTATGGAATGATCTGTTCGCATACCATTTGGCCAAGTTGCAATTCAATCTGCCCTACGACCATTCTCTCGTTTTCATACATATTTACTTCAATCATTTCGAGTACTAGTTCAATCTCATTGAAAATCCCCATTTTTAAAATTTCAAACATAAAGTCGACATTCATGATCATCATTCTTTCAAAATTTATATCCCGGTCCCTCCATTCCTTCTGTGTATTCATAATAGTCTTGTCCATCTATTGTAATATACTTTTTACCATCTTTTTCTTTGATTTCTGTTCAGTCTAAAAATTCTCATGTTCAATCTGGGTTTATTTTCCATTTTCAGTCAAGTCCAGTATCTCCATATTGACCATCCAATAGGGCTTCTAATGTTCTCTTTCATGGGAGTCCATCTGTATTTAAATTTACTCAATCTGTACCCTTGTTATTATATGCATTTTGGAAATTTCTTACTGCCTCTCTAGTTTCTCCACGATCTGTCCATTTTCCATCTACTTTTATATTTGCACCATAGTCAGCATTTAGCAAAATTTGTAATGCTGCAACATAAGCCATTCATTTTGGTGTCCTAAAGGTTTGTTTGATGTCTGCCCATTTTTTATCTCTAAATTCTCATAGATAATTTTTGGCTTTTTGAGGAATATAGGTTACATTACCATGATCATCTTTTTCGATAAACATTTTATCATTTAAGTAACCTTTTATTGAGTTAAAATCTGCGTCTGTCATTTTCCACCTATCTACAGTTTGATTTGAATTCTGGAGTTTATCTTTTATAGCATCTGCTATTTTGTCACAGATTTTTGATTCAATAGCTGCTCTTTCATCTCAAATAAAATCTCATTTATTTAATGCAGGATTAATAAGTTTTTCTCAAAATAATGTATTAATGTCTGTGTTTTGATATGGCTTTCATTTATATTGTAATTTATTATCTATGACTTTAAAATCGTTTAAAATATCTCCTGTAAAAGCATCATCTGATAGACTGAAATCATCTGCTATTTTCTCATTATTTGATTTTCTACTTTCATTAACGGTATTAAATCTTCATACGAACTCTTGACTAGAGTACAATCATCTTTTGTCTGCTTCAATAATTATAGGTGTATCCCTAGGTATCTCTTCACCTTTCCAATCATCAATACCTAAATAATCTTTAGCAAGTTGTTTCAATTTGTCAGCTTTTATGTTTTCAAAAATTTCATTAAGCTCCATATTTTTTAATTGTTCTTGAGGATTGTCACTAAATGAGGACATTGCATCTTTGATTAGCTGATAGTTCGAGGCTGCTTTTTTGTTTTCAATTTTTATTGATTGTGATGAATAATCAATCCTTTTCATTTTTTCACGAAAACTTACTATTTCTTTGGTTCAATAATTCTTTTTTATATAATCACAAACCAGCTTTATTTCTTGATCATTAAATTTTCATAAATCATTTAGATTTATGCGTTCTGCTGACATAATACCATTGAGTCTATTAAATTCAGCTTTTTCTTGTACTCATTGTAACAAAATTAACAAATTTCTAGCTTCTGTAGTAGTGCTAGGATTTTTCTCAATGATTTTAGAAAGCTCTTTTACTAGGTTATTGAGAGTTTTTCTATTATTTAACAAAGCATCAGTTAATGAACTGTTGAGTTCATTGTTAGCCATAATCTCAGCATTAAATCAGTCATTTTCAGGATTGTTATCACGTAAGTCTTTTATCTCGTTTTTAAGCTCTTGAATCCTATCTTCATCTGTCTTTGTCTCTGGGAGTTGTTTCCCAGCTTCAACACCTGCCGTAAAGTTAGCTCTTTTGTAAATTAACATTTTAATACATTATAAATATAAAAGTACAATTTTGATAAATAATTATTTTTGGTCTCTCATGCCGTCTACTGTGCTATTGTTGATGACATTGGAGTCAATATCGGCATTAATAGGTCAATTATTATTTCACTCAATAATTATATTGTTATTGTTGTCCACTGTAGTTGTAGTTTGTACAGAAGTCTCAGTTGAAGTTTCAGTTGCGGTTGGAGTCTCAGTTGAAGTTTCAGTTGCGGTTGGAGTCTCAGTTGAAGTTTCAGTTGCGGTTGGAGTTTCAGTCGAAGTTTCAGTTGCGGTTGGAGTTTCAGTTGAAGTCTCAGGTTGAGTTGTCTCTATTAGCTTGAGTTCAAATCCTTTATCACTTAACTTTCCTAAAATATCATTATCAGATGTTTCAATAACAGCTTTATGACCTTTAGGAGCTAGTTTACATAATACTCCAATAATCTTATCACCATCATCACCTGCGGCAACTTTTAATAAGTTATCGACTTGTATGTTTCAATCCCAAGCTGATAAAGATTCAGCATGTTTTTCAGATAAATCTTCAAGACTATTCAATTTTAATACACGAACTTTAGTATCATTCTTTCATTCATCAGATTCATCATATTTTTTGCGTTCATCCATAATTTTTTGAACAGAAGTATCACTAATAGAAATCTTCGTATTATATTCATCAAACACCTTCACGTCTGATCTATTTTCTGTAGTCTCTGATGTATCTTTTGTTCATCCTAGTGCTTCTAATATCTTAGCAAGAGTTTTTGGTCATGGTTTACCATCTTTTGCCAATTCGTTATCTTTCTGGAATGCTTTAACAGCTCTTTTTGTTTGTTTCAGACGCTTTCAGGTAATTGTTGTTACTTTGTATTCTTCTTTTTCATTCTTTACACCTATAAAATTTAATGAGGCTTGTACTGCGGCAATCCATGTTTTTTTATCTACAGATTCTTGATTCTGTAGCTCACTCCATGATTTGTCTTTTAAATCATTGATAAAAGATTTCAAAGGTCCTAGTTTGAATGTCTTACTTTCAGCATCTTCAAAGATTCATAATTCTACAAATTTATTTTTTACATCGTTGCCTAATCAGATTTTTGCATCAATCGTAATTTTTTCACTTTCTCATCATGTTTCGTTATTTTGTTCAGGATTAGTGTTTTGATCAGGGTTAGTGTTTTGTTCAGGATTAGTGTTTTGACCGGGGTTAGTGTTTTGTTCAGGATTAGTGTTTTGTTCTGGATTTGTGTTTTGAGTAGGGTTGTTTGTTGAACCTTCTTGTGCTACTGAAGGATCAGCTAATAATTTTGCTTTAATTTTTTCATATAATGAATTTCTACATTCATTTATAGTTCTCCATTTTTCTTTATCATTTACAAAATCTCCACCATTAACTGCCGCACTTATTTCATCACTATACATCATCACATCATTTGCTGAGAATTCAGTTCATTTAAACTTTAACCCTCATTCTGCTGTTCTAGTAAAGTCTGCAGTTGGTATGTTGATGTCCACAGCTTCTACTAAACTTTTATTTTTAGCGACTCTTTGGTTGTTGAGTTCGTTAAGTTTAGTAACGATTGCTTCTCTGCTTACTATAGAGTTAGGTTTGTTCTCTAGATGTGCTACTGTTATCTCATCTCATTCCCATTCTAGTCATGGTCAAGATATTATTCATTTATTTGCCATAAGAAATGCTTGAATACTGATCGCTCTATCAGATAATGCTGAATATCCAGGGTATTCTGCCTCAATGAATGTTTCATTATTCTGGTAATTATTCTTTAATGAATTCCAAACAGCTTGAAAAACATTTACATCATCCAATTTCATACCTGTACCAAAAAAGTTTTGATGGTTGTCGAGAATGGCTTTCATACTTTTATATGTAAGCATTGCATCGTTTTGATTCAATGATAAGTGCATGGTGATAGCACTAAGTTCTTTTTCTTTAACTTTATGTAAATCTTTTGGTTTTTGTAATTTATCAAAGAATTTTTTGAAGTCTTTCTCCATCTTCTCATTATTTCAGATATTATTTAAGAAATCTTCTAATTTCTTTAAATCATCTCAAGCTTTGTTTTTTAGTCAATTTTTTTTTATCGTATTAACAAATCATTTCAGCGCATTTAGAGATGCTTCGTTTTTTAGTAAATATTCGGCAAATTTTCAATCTAGCAGTCAATCAGCGATTTCGATATTATCGTCACTTGTATCCACTCCACCGACTTGAAGTAGTTCTTGTTTAACAGTTTCATATCTTTGATTTAAATCAGCATCAGGCCCTTGTTCGACAGTTGTTGTTTGTGTCTCGCTAGTATTTGTGGTTGTAGTTGCGTTACCATCGGGCGTAATTGGTTCACCATTTGTTGTTACTAATGGAGTAGTTGCCGCAGTAGATTCACCAAATTGTTCAAAAGTCATATTAATTACAAATAAGGATTAAAAATCGTCTGATAAACCGTCTATTAGTTTATCTAATTCCATTAACTCTTTTTCATCTTGCATAGCGCTTTGTTTTTCTATTTGTTTCATCTTATCCAATGCGTCTAATCATTTTTTCATTTTTAATTTTGCAACCTCAGATCTTGCGGAATGAATCCCAGATTCTACAGCACTAATGAGAGTGTCTAGTGTATCATCTCATAGGGCTCATTGTTCAACAAGTATTTTTAGACCTGGAGCCAAGTCCCAGATTGATTCGAGGTTTTCTAGAATTTTTATTAAATAATCTTTTTTTGTCATTTTGTTTTTTGATATTATAAATGATTAAATTTATCTACTAAATTATAACCAAATTTATAAAATTTGTCAAATTTTTGGGGACTTTTTTATATCTTGAAATAAAAAAATAAAAATATACCCATATAGAATGTAAAAGAATCTTTAAATTTTGGTCTATTTTATGCAAATTATCCCATTTTTGCAAAATTCTAAATGACGATCACGTCGTAAAATTGTATCACTCATTCAAAATGGTCAGATTTTTTTAAATAATGAAAAAGTGGAATCATTTAAATCTGAACTTAAAAACGGAGATGTTCTTATTTTTATAAATGAAAATTGAAGTAAAGAAAATATTATAATTTCAGAAGATGGTAGCAAACTGAAATGAAAGTTGATTATTTTCAATAAACCAAAATGATATGTAGTTTCTAAATCGGATCCTCATAATGCTACAATTTATGAATTACTTCCAGAACAGTTTAAAAATTGGTACTACGTTGGTCGTCTGGATAAAGATAGTCGCGGATTGGTGTTGCTTACAGATACCCCATCATTAGTCCATCAATTTGAACATCCAAAATTTGAAATCCAAAAAGAGTATCTCATTCAGCTTGCTTCTCCATTCAAAGCTGAAGATAAGCAAAAAGTAAAAAGCTGAATCATCGATGAATGAGAACAGTTAAAATTCCTGGATATTCAGCCAACAAAACAGCTTCTTACATATAAAGTGATTTTAAACGAATGAAAAAAACGCCATATAAGGAGAGTTATCAAAAACTTATGATATCATTTGATAGATTTACAGCGTATTAAAGAAGCTCAATACACTTTACCCAACGATTTATCAGAAGGAGAGTGGAGATATGTTTAAAAAGCTCTCCCTACCCCCTCTCTTAATAGGAGAGAGAAAATACGTAGTGGTGGGTGAGGTTACCTCATAAATTTTATCAAGTATAACCATGCCATGAAAAAATCATTAAGAATCATAATCTGAATAACGATATTCATCTTACTTTTAATCACATCTTTTCTCGTATTCAAATATGAAGCATGAGAAACAGAAAATCAAACTTCAAAGATTTGTTGTAATGAAAGTTGTTTCAATATTGAAATAGCAGATGATAATGAATCTCGCCAATTATGACTCATGTATAGAGAATCACTGCCTGATGAAAATTGAATGTTTTTTATTTTCGATAAAATGTGAACTTATTCGTTTTGGATGAAAAATACAATTATTCCACTTGCGTGAATTCGATTAGATTCAGATTTGAAAATCGTAGATATTATCCAAATGGATCCTTGTAAAACTGATGAATGTCCATCATATAAACCAAAAACGGAAGCTCAATATGTTCTAGAAATTAATCAATGATTAATTAGTGAAAAATGATTACTCCATATTTGAGATAAATGTGAATTAGCTGGTTTAAATCTCTAATAATTAAGGTTTTCTCATTAGCATCTTCATATAAATTTTGTCCATTATAACAAAAAATAGTACACATAATTTTTGAAAATATTATGTTCTGAGTTTTTTGTTTCGATGATTTACTATTCACGCAACAGTCGATGGTCAACTAGGATTTGTCATATAAACTCCAAAAAATCTAGTTCAACCTTTAGCTTTTCAAGTTGCTAATTCTTCTGGAGTTGGAAAATCGTTGAATCATTTTCAATTATGTTCTTTTTTTACTTTAGAATAAGCATCAATACGTTTTTTTAAATTTTCTGCGCAAGCATTAACTCAATCTGCCCGTGTTTCAAAATACCTATTTTTTCAGTCATCAGTATTTCATACATTTCATGGATTATGATTATTTATTGCTCTTTTTCAGGCAGTTCATAATCTACTATCGTTTTGCATAAATCACAAAAGATATTCGGCAGGTAGATAAGGAAAATTTAAACAAGAATCTTTTATCATTTGTGGTTCCAATGGAGAGTTTAGCTTTTTAAACGTATTTGATATCTTATTTAGATGATTTTCTGTTAAATTATATCAATATACATACTTATCAGGTCACTTAATAAGGTTTTCTTGTTGTCTCTCATTTTCACCTATTCATTGATTCAAAGATAACGAAGCAGATTTAAGGAAATCTTCAAGTTGTTGTAATCATTCAGGTTTCTTTTCCATCTTATTGATAGAATCAAGCATTATTTTTGCTTTTTCTACTCAAAGATATTTCGCAAATCACTGTGTGAGTAGTCAGTCTAATTCAATTTTGTCATTATCTACATTGTCATCATTTAATTCAGCAATCTCTGCCTCAACTTTTTTGAGAGTGTTTTCATAACTTTCTTTTTCTTGATTATTGTTTTGCTCAACTTCCACCATTTTTAATAGATAATAAATAAAAAATAATTATGAATTAATGCAATATTAAGCAGTCTGTTCTCATGTATAGCGATATATTTTAACATTTGGTTCATTTTTTGCGTTATAACAAGACATTTTCTTCTGTATGGTGTCTGATACCCAATGTCAATTTATAAATGTAGCTTGATGTTGAGTACCATTGAATCTTGGCCGTACTGCTGTGTCTCAATTCTGTGGTTTATATCAATCTTTTTCCGGATTGTCTGGATCTACTTCTCAAATATATTTTAACCCCATTTTTGGTAATACTTTTCATTTTAAATCACATTCAGTAGAATTGGATACTTTTGGTAATCCTAATTTCCATAATACATTAAATGATCAAGTTGAACAAACATGCTTATAATCACTTCGACCCCACTTAATAGTTCATTTACTAGGGGAATGAAATGTTCATCAGTTTGCAATATAATCTCGAGCTTCTTTTACTTTTTCTTCAGGTATATATTCATTTGTATAAGCATTTAAGTTGTTTTCAGATTCTGAGGAATTATTTGTTTCAGAGAATTCATTATTTGATTCTGAAGAATTGTCCGTTGAATAGGAAGATCCTCCACTTGAACTTGGAGAGTTGTCTGTTGATTCAGAAGAAGATCCTCCACTTGAACTTGAAGAATTGTCTGTTGATTTATTCGAATGTTTTCTATGCTTATGTGAGCTTTTTTTCTCCTTCTTTTCTTTTTTCTTTTCTTTTTTATTTTCTTTTGAAAGTTGTTCTAATAAGTCATCAAAACCTTTATTTTCCCATTTTTTTATAAATTTATTAATTTTATCTTTTTTTATTGCCCTTTGCCGTTCTTTGTAAAAACGTTTAAATTCTTTTTTCTCGTGGTGTTTAACAATATTTTCTCGCTCTTTGTCTGTTAATAATATTCCTTTTTCTTTTAACGCTTTTTTGTATTTTTCTCTCCATTTTCTATGTTTTTTCTTTGGTTCTTCTTCGTTTTCCTTTTTTACTTTATTTTCTGTTTCTGTATCCTTTTTTACTTCATTTTCGATATTTTTTCATTTTTCCTTAAAATATTTTATTATTTTTTTTTCTAATTCTTTTTTTCTTTCTTCTGTTTTGTTATATTCTTTTAACCATTTTTCTAAACCTGTAAGTTGCTGTTTTGATTTATTTACTTCTTGTTCTGATGATTCTTTCTTTTGCTTTTTGTTCTCTTTATATTCTTTTTTTTCGACTTCAGTTGAACGTCACTCGGTTTTACGGTGTTCTGTTACTTCTTTTTTTCCCTCTCATTTGTATGTATCTTTGGACATCCTATAGATTTTTAAAAATAAAACCTAGTGAATTAAATTTATTATATTTAATTAAAATTATAATTAAAATTTTTAATTTGTCAAATTTTTCAGAAGAAAATTTGATTTTAGATATTAATTGTTTTTTTGTATGATAGAATATGTTTTTTGTTTTTTAGTAAAATTTTTTCAATGTAAGTTTTTATTGCGAAAAACTTTCTTGCATATTTTGTTAAAAATAGTATTATGAATTAATCGTTTTTATTTTCTTTGATTCTTTTATGGTCAAAAAAACAAAAAAATCAGAATTAAAAAATAGTGTTAAGAGTGGAAATTTTGAGGATGTACACAAAAAAATGGAATCAAAATTAGAAATGAAAAAAAATACGACAAAGAAAGTGGTAGTTAAGAGGAGGAAAGTGGATTTAAAACCAAGTAGAGCAAGTGCGGTAGCGATAGCATCTCAGGCAAATCGTGCAAAAAAACAAGCATTGATCGAAAAAGTTGCAAATTCTGATATTAATCAAAATAAACAAAATGTAGCATCAAATGCCAAAATTCCTCTTTGGGCGTGGATATTTTTTGGGTGTTCTTTGATGTTCTTTTGCATATCTTTTTATCAGGCTGTAATACTCCGTCCACAGGTGGAAATTAAAATGGCAGAGGATTCTGTAGAGAATAGTGTTTCTTTGGGAAATTTATCTGAAATTGATGGAGAAAAATTAGATGTTGAATTATCTGATGATATAGAGGAAAATAATGTTGTAAAAAAGCCAGATGAGAATCAAAATATTGTATCTAATCCACAAACTCCAGAAGAATTGATTCAGAGTTTCTTTGCGTATATGTCTGATTGAAAATTTGATGAGTCGTTTGAGTTGTTTGATAGTTCAGCACAAAATGATCAGAAGATAAGATGATATTTTGGGGCTTTTAAAATGCAACCATTTTTTGAGTGAATTGAATGAAAATCGATAGAGCCTCAGAATATACAGAAAACGGCAGGAGTATATAAATGAAAAAATATTTATAAATTTGATATCTCGTATATATTGGAGTCAACTCATGAACAATATGATGAAACATGGGAATTTGTACCAAGTAATTATGCTTGAAAGTGGAAAATTTCGAGAATTTATTGTGTTTCAAGTAAATGTTGAAGTCATCCAATTTTTTGACCAGAAGAATTTGGATTGATGAGATAGTTTATCTGTGAAGGGTATAGTTTATGGAGATAGTTGATATATTGCCTAAAATCAAGTATTGTTGTCAAAGTTTTTTGAATCAGTTTTCAGATTGAACGATAATTATTTGGTGAGCTACGGCTACATGAAAAAGTAAACTATCGTTATTACTTTCAGATTTTTTTGATATAGAAATAATATCGGCGGATAGTAGACAGATTTTTTGTGGAATGGATATTTGAACGGATAAAGTTCCATTGGAATGGCGTAAAAAAATTCCACATTATCAGATTGATATAGTAAATCCGGATGAAACATACACTGCATGACAGTGGAAGTTTGATGTAGAAAGTGAAGTTGAAGATATTCTTTGACGTAAAAAAACTCCTGTTATAGTTGGATGAACTGGACTTTATATAGATACGATTTATAAAAATTTTCAAATGCCAGAATGTCCACCAAATTATGAATATCGTGAAAAATTACAAAAAAAAGAAGATTCTGAACCTTGATATGTATATAATCTTCTTAAGCAAGTAGATCCAGAAGAGGCGAGTAAATTACATCCGAATGCAACCAGGTATATTATTCGTGCGTTGGAAATTTATTATGAAACTTGAAAAACAAAAACAGAACTTTTCCTTCATCAGCCAGTTAAGCATCCTTTATTAATGTTGTGACTTTGGCGTGAAAAAGAGGAAACAAATATGCGTATAAATGCTAGAATTAAAGAGATGCTGAAAAGTTGACTGATAGATGAGGTAAAATGACTTTTGGATAAATGATATTCACCGAGTTTACAATCTATGCAATGAATTGGTTATAAGGAAGTTGTTTGATATATTTACTGAGAATATGATTATGATACTATGGAAGAATCTTTGAGAAAAAACACGCATTATTTAGCAAAAAAACAGAGAACACGGTTCCGTAGGTATATTGCAGAAGGAAAGTGTTCTCTGAGGGATAATGTGGAATATGAAGTATATTATTTATAGATATTACTTTCCTGTGGGAGTAAACAATGTAGCTTCCTTTATACTAACAAAAGCTTTATCTAGAGGCATCCATCCTCCTCATTTACCATTATCTGTGTTCGCTATAAAAACTTCTTCTTTCCCATTGTTGTTTCTATAATCGACAATTGCTAAATATTGTTGTCATCTAATTAGTTTGTTTTGTCCTCAGCCCATTCTACCTTTTACCATTATAATTGCAGGGTATCATTTCTCTAAATATTTTTTTATTCTATTGTTTGTGTTATCATCTATTGTTAAGCGATCTGATTTTATTTTATCATTTGTTATTTTGGGGATGGCACGATCAGGGAATCATCAACGATATTCCGCAGTATCCTTAGGAGTTATTAAAGGGTTAGCTGGTGAAGCGATGCAAGCAATTGCTGTTACAGTTCATCCAATCTTTCCTATTGTAGTACCTCTCTATAAGATTGATGTCTTTCCAACGAGGGTCATCTTGATCATATTGATTATAAGTTAGATCACTTTTGGGATTTCTGTGAGTCTTTTCTGGTTTATTTTTCTTTTCTATTGTTTTGGATATACCATTTATCTAAATTATTGATTTTACTTATTTCGTCTCATAAAGTTCTCAATTCATGAGAAAAGTTTGAAGAAGGAGTTTCTGGATTTTCTATAGTATTAGAGGTGTTTGTCTTAATCATATGTTAATGTGGTTAATATGATAAAATATTATAGTTTTATTATATTCATTTTGAATAAATTTTGTCAAATTTTTAGGTTTTTTTATTTTGATAATAGAAATCATTATTGAATAAAATAAATAATGATTCAATTTATGATAAAGAGTCAGCTCGAGAATTTATTATTTTTGTAACATTAGTTGGTCAAGTTTTACTTGTCATGTAAACTCCAAAAAATTTTGTTCATCCCTCGCTTTTTCATGTGGCTAATTCTTTAGGAGTAGGGAAGTCATTAAATCACTTTCAATTATGTTCTTTTTTTGCTTTGGAGTAGGCGACGATACGTTTCTCTAGATTTTCTGCACAAGCATCAACTCATTTTTCTCGTGTTCAAAAATCTTTGGTACCTCAGCTGTCGGTGTTTCATACATTTCATGGATTATGGGTTTTTGCTCATTTTCATTTTGTTCATAAACTACTATCATTTTGCATAAAACCTAATAAGTATTCAACTGGTACATTGTGAGTACTACAAGAATCCTGTACCATTTTTACTGTAATTGGAGAATTTATTTTGTTAAGCTTTTGTCCCATAATGTTTTGTTGTTTTTTAGTTAAGTCTTCTCAAGTTGTATATCATGAATTACTGACTTGTAAGTTTTCTTTTTGATTATTATTCTTTTGTTCTGCAGTCTTTTGCTCTCATGTGGTTGGTTTTTCTGATGTTTTATCGGTTTGTGGCTTTTCTTCCTGGTTATTATTTTTATTCTCTGAAGTAGGTTCAATCTGGGTTTCTGTCGAAGATTCTGGTTTTTGTGATTCGATAGATGTGTCATTTCACCATAAGTTAAAATGTTTACCTAGAAAATAAATTCATCCTCATGCTGCTGTTGTGATTCCAGCCCATTTTAACAATTTACTATACCGTTTATCACCAGATTTCTTTTTTTTAGATTCTGTTTTTTCTTCATGTTCTTTCTCGTCATCTCAAAAAGCCCAGTTCCACAGACTTTTCGCTCATTCATATATAAAACCAGCTGCTCATAAAAATCATGCTGTACGTAATCAATTCTTCAGTCAATCTTCTTTTCGTTTATCTGTATTCCATATATCTGACCATTGGTTTCATATCCATTCTTTTGCACTTCAGAACCAGTTTCCAATCGTTCATAAA
>JAEEGI010006348.1_pt1 | contig 26731 bp, 10 predicted proteins | sample 8958751 | NCBI WGS metagenome assembly JAEEGI01 (sample SAMN16246545, study PRJNA631951) | gut metagenome | biome: gut microbiome; feature: rumen; material: KS-attached | host: Bos | place: Iran: Karaj | collected 2018-10 | reverse complement strand
AAACCTCACCGGTGAAGGCACCCTTCTCCTTGTCGGCGCAGTTCTCAGCACCCAGGCCGATGATGTCCTGGTCGAGGAACTGTGCGATAGAAGCGAGGTGAATGAACGGGGTGCAGATGACCACACCACAGTTGGGCTTGTCAGCCTTCAATGTCTCGTTAAGCTCCTTTGCAAGAGCGATACCATCCTGGAGATTCATGTTCATCTTCCAGTTTCCTGCTACGATTTTCTTTCTCATAACTGTTTTACTTTGAACTTTGAACTTTAAATTTTGAACTTTATGATTTCTTTTCTTTTTTCTGATCCAATGGGTCCAGGCCCAGAGTCGGTCGGCGAGGGTGAGGAGCACCAGCGGGAGCACGAACCACGTGAGTATCCACAGGATCTTGCTCGTGACGGTCTCGGTGGGCAACTGACCCAGCGGGTTTTCTTCTAACCGCTTGGAGAGTTCTTCCTCCGTCGGCAGGGCATTGTGGCTCCATTTGCGAATGACGACGCCATCGTGGAGGAGCAGCAAGCCTGGGTTCGACCGTATGACGGTCTTCAAGGTGATATCGTCCGTGTTGCAGAACGGATATTCTGCGCCTGTCATATCGCACCAGCGACTGATGGCCGTGCCTGAACTGGCTGTGAGACAGTAGAACGGATAGCCGTGATCCAGACTGTACTCATATACGTGGTTCAGTTCGTCGAGCTGGGAGTCGTCGGCCTGTTCCAGATGGGGCGCCACGAGCAGGAATGTGTAACTGCTGTCGTTGAGCACCGCCTCGGTGATGTCCTCGCCGTCGTCCGTGCGCTCGATGAAGAAGTCGGCATAGGGCGACTCCTCACCGTCCATCATCCTCTGCCATCCCGTCTTGAGGTCTGCCCCCACGTGGTAGGGACGGAAGTCGAACTGGGGTAGGGTGTAGAGACTCCGTCCGGCGATGATGAACAGGATGAATACCACCGAGTAGTTCACCACGATCCACTGGCTCGGCTCGCCGATGAGCCTCGGCTGGAGAGTTGGCCATTTCCAAATGACGACGGCCGCACAAAGCAGCACGACGTTTTTCCACAGCGTCTGCCAGTTGGTGAGCACCAGCGCATCGCCGAAGCAGCCGCAGTCGGTGATGGGATTGGTCAGTGCCAGCCAGAGGGTGAGCGGCGTCATGATAAGCATCATCACGAGCACCACCTTCGACACGAGTCTCCGCCTGATGGCGAACAGCAGACAGATGCCGAGGATGAACTCGACGGTTGCCAAGAGCACTGCCGCCAGCAGTGAGAGCATGTCGGGTGCCAGATAGCCCAGCCCCATCGCTGTCAGATAGTCGTGAATCTTGTACTGTGTACCTAAGGGATCCACCGCCTTGACGAATCCTGATAGGATGAACGTCAGGGCGAGTATCATCCGGCAGATGTTGACGGCTGTCTTCCTCACTCCGATAGTTTAATTACGCCAAAGACCGCATAGTTGATGATGTCCATATAGTTGGCATCGATGCCCTCGGAGACGAGTGTCTCGCCCCCCAGGTTCTCAATCTCCTTGATTCGTTCGATTTTTGTCAGGATCAGGTCGGTATAGCTGCTCACGCGCATACCGCGCCACGCCTCGTCGTAGTCGTGGTTCTTCTTCTTCATCAGTTCCAGCGCTTCGTGGGCGAACTGGTCGTAGAGTGTCATCGCCTCGTCGTTGCTGATGTCGACCGTGTCGGCAAATCCCTTCGAGAGTTGGATGAGGCCCACGATGCCGTAGTTTATCAGTGCGATGAACTCCGGTCGGATGCCTTCGCCCACCATTGATTCCTTCTTGATTTCAAGGGAGCGGATACGCTTGGCCTTGATGAAAAGCTGGTCTGTGAGCGCCGTGGGACGCAGGATGCGCCACGAGGCTTTATAGTCGTGAAGTTTCTTCTCGAACAAGGCCCTGCACTCTGCCAGCGCCTGCTCAAATTGGGCATTTGTCTTTTCCTGATAGTCCATAATCGGGTGCAAAGGTACGAATAAGCGAGCAAAATGCAAAATAAAATTCGATTTATTTTCATTTTACCTATACTTTTCACTCTTCACTTTTACCTTCTTTCTGCTTCTGGCGGATATATCGGATCTTCATGCCGAGAGCCTCGAACTGCGTGCGGATAGAGTCACGACGCATACGGGTACGGGTGAGGTTCATCAGTTCCTCGGCGGTCGCTGTCAGTGCGGCTTTGTGGGCGTCTACCTGCTGTTGCAGGGCTTCCAGTTCGCGGTTGGCCATCACCAGCGCACTGTCAGTACGGGCCAGTTCCTGCTGGGCGATCTTCAGTTCCACATCCTGATGCAGCCTGAGGGCGGCCTTCCTCGCCTCGACGATGTCTGGGTAGGAACGGCGGAGGGAGTCGATGAGCCGTCGGGCTTCGTCGAGCCGACCATCCTCGCAACAGGTTGCAGCCTCTTGTGCCAACAGCTCTGCCTGTTTCTGCGGGCTTTCGCTACAGGCAGCGAAGCAAACGGTCGCCAGACAGAGAATCACTAGTCTTGTCAGTCTTATCATACTTATTCTATTTTGTTGCAAAGGTACGACAAAATAGTGAAAAATGAAAATAAATTGCATTTTATTTTGCATTTTGCTCGCTTATTCGTACCTTTGCACCCCGAAACAAGCAAACAGATGAAACTTTACTCCGACGAAGAACTGGCAAAGATACTCGACCAGGCGGTGTTCCGACTGATCAGCGAGGCTGCAGACCATTTGGGTCTGGAGTGCTATGTCGTGGGTGGTTACGTGAGGGATATCTTCCTCGAGCGGCCTTCCAACGATATCGACGTGGTGGTTGTCGGCAGTGGTATCGCGGTGGCGGAGGAACTGAAACAGATGCTCGGTCGCAAGGCTCATCTCTCGGTTTTCAGGAATTTCGGTACGGCGCAGGTGAAGTTTCGTCAGAAAGGCATTGAATACGAAGTGGAGTTTGTCGGTGCCCGCAAGGAGAGCTACAGCCACGACTCTCGGAAGCCCATTGTGGAAGACGGCACGTTGGAAGACGACCAGAACCGTCGTGACTTCACCATCAATGCGATGGCCATCTGTCTGAACAAAGACCGTTTCGGAGAACTCGTCGATCCCTTCAACGGACTGGCGGATCTCGAAGACGGCATCATCGCTACGCCTCTCGACCCAGAGATCACGTTTTCTGACGACCCGCTGCGTATGATGCGTTGTGTCCGTTTCGCTACGCAACTCAATTTTCAGATCGAGCCGGAAACCTATGACGCATTGGAACGGATGGCCAATCGCATCAAGATCGTTAGCGGCGAGCGCATCAAGGACGAACTTAACAAGATCATCCTCGCTCCTCATCCCAGCATCGGCTTCGAATATCTGCAGCGCTGTGGGCTCCTGAACATCATCCTGCCCGAACTTTCTGCCCTCGATATCGTCGAGCAGAAAAACGGCCGTGCACATAAGAATAATTTTTACCATACGTTGGAGGTTTTAGAGAATGTAGTCAGGAGTCAGGAGTCAGGAGTCGGGAGTCAGGAGTCGGGAGTCAGGAGTCAGGAGAATACTCCTGCGGCAGGATCTGGGGAAGATGGTAATCTACAGACTCCTGACTCCTGTCTCCAGACTCCAAATCGCAACCTTTGGTTGCGATGGGCAGCCCTGCTGCACGATGTCGGCAAGACCAAGTCAAAACGCTGGGATCCCGCTGTCGGCTGGACGTTCCACAACCATAATATCATCGGTGCCAAGATGGTGCCTGTCATCTTCCGCCGACTCATGCTGCCGATGGATGCGAAGATGAAATATGTGCAGAAATTAGTTGACTTACACATGCGTCCTATCGTTATTGCCGATGATGTGGTGACCGACTCAGCCGTACGCCGCCTGATGAACGATGCCGGCGAGGACATCGATGACCTGATGACGCTCTGTGAGGCCGACATCACCTCGAAGAACGAAGTCCGCAAGAAGATCTTCCTCGAGAACTTCCGTATGGTTCGTGAGAAGCTTGCCGACCTCAAGGAGAAAGACTACGTCCGCCTGCTGCAGCCCGTGATCGATGGCAATGAGATCATGGAGATGTTCCGTCTGAAGCCTAGTCGTGAGGTGGGTGTGCTGAAACAGTTCCTGAAGGATGCTGTCCTCGACAATCGCGTGGAGAATGAACGCGAGCCGCTGATGCAACTCCTGATGGAAAAGGCCAGGCAAATGGGCCTGAAATCATAAATCCCACAAGGATTGTTCCTCCAATTTACAATAAACTTTGTTAAAAACACTTACAGCAGATATATCGTAAGATATATTTTTCGTACCTTTGCATCTCGAAAACCGCAACTAAGATGATTAGTTTTCGGCAAAAGGATTAGATTCAACAAATAATCAGTTTAATAATAAGGTATGAAAAAGAACAAGATTTTGATGTTTGCTGCCGCAACGTTGCTGATGGCATCGTGTGGTGGTGGCGGTGGTCGCCCGACATTTGGCGACAATGAGTATCCTGTACAGACTGTGGGTACGTCGAGCACTCAGATGCAGACGACGTATCCCGCGACTATCAAGGGTGTGCAGGATGTGCAGATTTGTCCGAAGGTGCAGGGCTTCATCACCCAGATCAACGTGAAGGAAGGTCAGACGGTGGGTGCCGGGCAGGTGCTCTTTGTGCTGGATAATGCGACCTATCAGGCTCAGGTACGCCAGGCTCAGGCTTCGGTGAATACGGCCCAGGCATCGTGCAACACTTCCAAGTTGAGTTATGAGAACTCGCAGAAATTGTTTGAGAATGGTGTGATTGGTGACTTTGAACTCCAGTCAGCATCCAACGGCTACGAGCAGGCAAAGGCCAGTCTGGCTGCCGCTCAGGCATCGCTCGCCAATGCTAAGGAGATGCTGAGCTTTTGCTACGTGAAGAGCCCTGCCGCCGGTGTGGTGGGTACGCTGCCTTATAAAATCGGTGCGCTCGTGAACACCTCAACGGTGCTGACCACAGTCTCCAACAACTCGTCGATGGAGGTTTATTTCTCCCTGACGGAGAAAGACGCCCTGAACATGACGCAGGCTTCGCTCGGTGAGTTCCCTTCCGTACAGCTTCGACTGGCAGACGGCACAATCTACAACCACGAAGGTAAGGTGACGAAGATGAGTGGCGTGATCGATCCTTCAACGGGTAGCGTACAGATTATCGCCCTGTTCCCCAACGCCGAGAAGCAGTTGAAGAGCGGCGGCTCTGGTGCGATTGTCATCCCGAGAAGTAACTCATCGGCCATCGTGATTCCCCAGAGCTGTGTCTCAGAGGTGCAGGACAAGAAGTTCATCTATCTGCTGGGCGAAGGTAACAAGGTGAAGTACTCAGAGATCAAGGTCGATCCGCAAAACGATGGCAACACCTATATTGTGACCGAGGGTCTGAAGGTGGGTGACAAGTATGTCACCAACGGTATCACCAAACTGAACGACGGTATGGAGATTGTTCCCATCACCCCGGAGAAGTATCAGCAGAAAATCGACGAACAGGCTAAAGCCATGAGCGCCGGCGATATCGTCAATGCGATGAAGAAGTAATGAATAAAGGAGTCAGGAGTCAGGAGACAGGAGTCTGTAGAATACTTTTGCCATCTGAATCCTCTCCAGAAATAGAAAATGTAAAGAGCCAGTCACCGGAATCAAGTAATCTACTTTACTCCTGACTCCTGTCTCCTGACTCCTATAATTAAGAAGATATGACTTTTACTACATTTATAAAACGCCCGGTTTTATCGACGGTGATCTCCATCCTCATCGTCTTGCTGGGTTTTATCGGACTTGTTTCGCTGCCTATTGAGCAGTATCCTGATATTGCACCGCCAACGGTTGCGGTGTGGACTTCCTACCCCGGCGCTGATGCCGAGACGGTGAAGAACTCCGTTGTCGTGCCACTCGAAGAGAGCATCAACGGTGTGGAGGGAATGGACTATATCTCGTCGACGGCCAGTACTGGCTCGGCACAACTCAGTGTGCTGTTCCGTCAGGGCATGAATCCTGACATGTGTGCTGTGAACGTGCAGAACCGTGTGCAACAGGCTCAGGCATTGTTGCCGGCAGAAGTAACTCGTATCGGTGTGACCGTCCAGAAGCGTCAGACATCACAGGTGCTGATGTTTACGCTGACTTCTGAAGACGGCCGTTACGATGATGAGTTCCTGACGAACTACAGTAATATCAACATCATACCTGCAATCAAGCGTATTCAGGGTGTGGGTGACGTGCAGTCGCCTGGTATGAAAACTTACTCTATGCGTATCTGGCTGAAGCCCGACGTGATGAAACAGTACGGCCTGATGCCTTCCGATATCAGCGGTGTGCTGGCAGAGCAGAACATCGAGGCTGCACCTGGTACCTTTGGCGAACAGTCGGACGTGGCCTATGAGTATGCCATGCGCTATACAGGCCGTCTGAAGAGTGAGGAAGAGTTTGGCAATATCATCATTCAGAGTAATGCTGACGGTACGACCTTGAAACTCAAGGATGTGGCAAAGATCGAATTGGGCGGTCAGATGTATTCTGTGTCTATGAGAAACAACAATCTGCCTTCTGTGCTGGGTATGGTACAGCAGATTGCCGGTTCTAACGCCAACGAGATTGCCAAACAGGTGAAGGCCGAACTCGAGGAGCAGGCCAAACTGTTCCCACCGGGCATGACCTATAAGATCAACTACGACGTGACAGAGTTCCTCTATGCCTCAATCGAGGAGGTGGTGTTCACACTGTTCTTCACGTTGTTCCTCGTGTTTATCGTGATCTACATCTTCTTACAGGACTGGCGCTCTACGCTCATCCCGCTGATTGCTGTGCCGGTATCACTGGTGGGTACGTTCTTCTTCCTGAGCGTGTTCGGATTCTCCATCAACCTGCTGACGTTGTCAGCCTTGCTGCTGGCCATCGCCATCGTGGTGGACGATGCTATTGTGGTGGTCGAGGCCGTGCATGCCAAGTTGGATCAGGGCTATAAGTCACCGCTGACGGCTTCTATCGATGCCATGAACGAGATCTCGGGTGCTATCATCTCCATCACGCTGGTGATGTCAGCAGTGTTTATCCCAGTATCGTTCATAGGTGGAACTTCTGGTACGTTCTATCGTGAGTTTGGTGTGACGATGGCTGTGTCTATCGTTATCTCGGCTATGAACGCCCTGACACTGTCGCCGGCTCTCTGTGCCATCTTCCTGAAACCTCACGACAAGGAGGGACACGAAAAGAAGATGTCGCGTATCGATCGTTTCCATCAGTCGTTCAATACGGCCTTTGATGCGACGTTGGGTAAATATAAGGGCATCATTGAGAAGCTGGTCCGCAAACCAGTGGCTATCATTCTGACGGTGGTTATCGGTCTGGCAGTGTTGGGTACGACCATGTTCACGGCCAAGTCGGGTCTGGTGCCTTCCGAGGATACGGGTACGCTCTTCTGTACTATCACGATGCCTCCTGCTACGTCTGTCGCCCGTACCCGTCAGGTCATTGACGAGGTGGACAAGATTCTGGCTGCCGATCCCGCTATCCAAAGTCGTGAGCAGATTCAGGGATACAACTTTATCGCAGGCTCGGGCTCTGACCAGGCTACGTTCATCATCAAGCTGAAGCCATTCTCAGAGCGTCAGAAGAGTCTTTGGTGGAAGATCAGCGGTCTGTGGCAGGGGGACGGTATCTACCGTTTCTTCATCGATCCCTTCGATGCTACGGGTGTCATTGCCCAGATTTTCATCAAGACGGCTCACATCAAGGATGCCTCCATCCTGGCTTTCCAGCCACCTATGATTCCCGGCTTCTCGGCTAACAGTGGCGTGTCCATCGTGATGCAGGACCGTACGGGTGGTGACTTGACGAAATTCTATGGTATCGTCAAGGATTATATCGCAGAACTTAACAAACTTCCGGAGTTCCAGATGGCGCAGACCTCTTACAACCCCAACTATCCTCAGTACATGATTCATGTCGATGTGGCCAAGTGCAAACAGACTGGCATCTCGCCTTCTACGGTTCTGTCTACGCTGCAGGGTTACTATGGCGGTCTCTATGCCTCTAACTTCAATGCCTACGGAAAACTCTACCGTGTGATGATACAGGGTTCGCCCGAGACACGCATGACCAAAGAGTCGCTTAATAATATATATGTACGCACGCCTGCGGGCATGGCTCCCGTCAAGGAGTTCTGCAATCTGGAGCGTGTCTATGGTCCTACGAACATCAGCCGCTTCAACTTGTTCACTTCTATTAATGTGACGGCTACGGTGGCAGATGGCTATTCCACCGGTGAGGCTATCGCGGCTGCTGAGAAGGTGGCTGCCGACATGTTGCCGACAGGTTACTCTTACGAATATCAGGGTCTTACCCGTGAGGAGGCTAAGGCTTCCAACACCACAGGCCTGATCTTCGTGCTCTGTTTCATCTTCATCTATCTGATTCTGTCAGCCCAGTACGAGTCCTATATCCTGCCGCTGTCTGTGGTGCTCTCTGTGCCGTTCGGCTTGGCTGGCTGCTATCTGTTTACCATGATGTTCGGCCATGCCAACGATATCTACATGCAGATCTCGCTGATTATGCTGATCGGACTGTTGGCCAAGAACGCCATCCTGATTGTGCAGTTCGCCTTGGAGCGCCGTCAGACGGGTATGGCCATCTCGTGGTCGGCCATTCTGGGTGCCGCAGCCCGTCTGCGTCCTATCCTGATGACCTCTCTGGCTATGGTCATCGGTCTGCTGCCTATGATGTTTGCCAGCGGTGTGGGTAAGAATGGTAACCAGACGCTGGGTGCTGCCGCCGTTGGTGGTATGCTTATCGGTACACTCATGCAACTCTTTGTCGTGCCTACGCTGTTCGTTATCTTCCAGTCCTTACAGGAGAAGATCAGCCCGCTGAAGTTCGAGGACGAGACGAACGAGGAAGTTGCAGCCGAATTGGCTCAGTATGCACATGCAAAACCTGTGGACTACGAATTAGAGAAATAATTAAAAAATTAAAGAATTATAAAATTGAAAAGGAATGAGTATGAAGAATATAATTTTTAAGTCTTTTAATTTTTTAATTGCTGTATCGTTGCTGTCAGGGTGCGGACTCTATAACAGATACGAGCGTCCTGAGGTGGATACGAAGGGGCTGGTGCGCGACACGGTGTCGATTACCGACACCCTCGCCGTGGCTGATACTACAACGTTTGGTAACCTGCCCTGGCGCAGCGTCTTCACAGACCCTCAGCTGCAGGCACTCATTCAGCAGGGACTCGATAATAATCCCGACCTGCTCAATGCTGCCCTCAATGTCCACATGATCAGCGAGGCACTGAAGGTTGCCAAGCTGGCTTTCCTGCCCTCCATTACAGTGAGTCCTCAGGGAACACTCCAGTCGTTCAACGGTACTAACACGAATGCTTATACGTTGCCCGTCACGGCCTCGTGGAATGTCGACCTCTTCGGCAATCTGCTCTCAGTGAAGCGTTCGACGCAGATGCAGCTCATCGCCACCAAGGACTATCAGACGGTGGTGAAGTGTAACATCATCTCTTCCATTGCCAACCTCTATTACACGCTGCTAATGCTTGACCGCCAGCTGGAGATTGTCATCGACATGGAGCAGCTGACGAAGGAGACCTGGGAGAAGATGAAGTTCATGCACGAGAACCGCGTGGGCTACCGTTCGACCGCCGTGCAGAGTGCTGAGGCCGCCTACTATCAGGTGCAGACGCAGAGGATCGACATCCTGCGCCAAACTCGTGAGATTGAGAATTCTATCTCATTGCTGATCGGACAGCCTGGACAGACCATCCCCCGTGGCGTCTTCGCAGATCAGAGCCTGCCCTCTGAGTTCTCCACAGGTGTAGGCATTCAGATGCTGGCCAACCGTGCCGATGTGCATGCTAACGAGATGGCACTGGCTCAGTGTTTCTATGATATCGAGACAGCCCGTAGCCGTTTCTATCCCAGCATCACCATCTCAGGAACTGCAGCCTTCACAAATAGTAATGGCATGGTGAATCCAGGCAAGTGGCTCCTGCAGGCTGTCGGAAGTCTGGTACAGCCCATCTTCCAGCACGGACAGATCGTTGCTGGTCTGAAGGTGGCCAAGGATAAGTACGAGCAGGCTTTCAACACTTGGCAGAACTCAGTCTACAAGGCAGGCAACGAGGTGTCAAATGCCCTGTCTTCCTACAATGGCTACACAGACATGGTGGAGCTCGATGCCAAGCGCGTGGCTGTGCTCAAGCAGAATGTTGAGGACACCCGTAAACTGATGGAGTCGTCGTCCAACACCACTTACCTTGAGGTCATCACAGCCCAGAGCAATCTGCTTAACGCTGAGATCAACGAGGTCAGCGATCAGTTTAAGAAGATGCAATCCGTCGTCAACCTTTACCAGGCCCTCGGTGGCGGTGCGAAATAAGTAGTCAGGAGTCAGGAGACAGGAGTCTGTAGATATGCAAATGACAAAGAGCTTCAAGGAGATTGTCGCTTGGCAGAAAGCGCATGCTTTTGTGCTACAAGTTTATAAGTCAACGAGGACATTCCCATCCTATGAACGATATGGCCTTTGTTCTCAGTTTGAAAGAGCGGCCGTGTCAATTGCTGCCAATATTGCAGAAGGATACAGGAAAGAAGGTATGGCGGATAAACTGCGATTTCTCAATATCTCCCAAGGCAGTCTGGAAGAATGCAGATACTATATTCTCTTGTCAAAGGATCTTGAATACATAACAATAGAGCAATATAATATGTTAAATCAGAGTATAGAAGAGACAAGTAGGCTGTTGACAGCCTACCTTAAAGGAATTAAGGAAAGAAATGTCCTATAGACATATCTACAGACTCCTGACTCCTGTCTCCTGACTCCTAAAAAAGTGAATGAAATGAACGAAATTTCCCCTAAAGCCGAGATAAGCCCAAAGGCGAAGATCGGCGAGAATTGCAAGATATTCCCCTTCGTGTATATCGAGGACGACGTGGAGATCGGTGACAACTGCATCATCTTCCCCTTCGTTTCCATCTGCAGCGGCTCGCGCATCGGTAACAACAACAAGATCCACCAGGGTTCCGTCATCGCTGCCCTGCCGCAGGACTTCAACTTCCGTGGCGCCAAGTCGTATGTGGAGATTGGTAATAACAACGTCATCCGTGAGAATGTCGTCATCAACCGTGGTACCAATCGCGACGGTGTGACGAAGATCGGCAACCATAACTTCCTGCTCGAAGGAACCCATATCAGCCACGACACGGTGGTGGGCACGAACTGCGTGTTCGGTTATGGTACGAAGATCGCTGGCGACTGCGAGATCGGCAATGGCGTCATCTTCTCCAGCGGCGCCATCCAGAATGCCAATACCCGTGCCGGTGATCTCTCGTTGATCCAGGCGGGTACGGCCTTCTCGCACGATGTGCCCCCATACGTCATTGCCGGCGGTAATCCGATGGAGTATGGCGGTCCTAACACCACGATGCTCGACTATGCGGGGGTCGACAAGAAGGTTCAGAATCATATCGCCAACGCCTATCGTCTGCTCTTCCACGGAAAGACGAGCGTTTTCGACGTGATCAACCAGATCAAGACTCAGGTGCCCGACAGTCCGGAAATCCAAAACATCATCAGCTTCCTGGAACATTCCAAGCGCGGCATCATGTGCAAATAACAAACGAATCCCTGCCAAACACGGCAGGGATTCGTTTATCTTGGCGCAGGTGCCGACGGCCCTGTCCCAGATGATTCAGCGGCAAAGGTAATATTTTTCCATAAAATGGAAATCATAAATTGGAAAAAGATGTATAATTTAGCATTTTTTATGATAATTCCCAGCCCCAAAGACTCCTCATCATCTCACTTTCGGCCTATCCAAAGGCTACAAGGCTGATGACATTACAGAAATCACAGGCCTTTCAGAAGAGAATATAGAAGCATTGTAACTGTGCCTAAAAGTTCACATATGAGCATCAGCTTGTCATTGTAGTAGTCGCGCAGTTCCGGCGGCAATAGGATCTTGCAGAAACGCGCCTTTCCGCACTTGTACACGTCACACTCTAACGACGTCTCGCCTTCTTTCTTTTGTGCAGATGATTAGTAGAGGCTTCAGCCCTTTGCCATTGAATTACAGACATTTTGCCTTGAAAGTCTACGAATTTTATGCCTTTTCGGGATTTTTTCACTTTATTTCTTTGTAGTTTCATTTTTTTTCACTATCTTTGCAGCGCCGCTTTTGAAGTAAGATGTGGTATGATGCGGCCTTATATATAGAGAAAGACGTTTTCGAACAGAAACAGACGCCTACGCCTTGCTTGTATAAGTAAGCCTTTCGTTGTTTAAAGCCTATTCTGGGGTGTTTGTGGGCATTGTGTGATAATTAAAATTATAGTAATATGAAGAGACTATTAACCTCAGTAGTTTTTTTCCTGTGCTCACTTGTGACATTTGCACAGTATAGTGGAGCCGGTAATGGAACCGAGTCTGATCCGTACAAGATTTACGATCATGATCAGCTTGCGGAAGTATCAAATTTCCTTGATCAGGAGGGAGTAGTGTTCCAACTGTATGCTGACATTGATCTTTCCCAATGGATTCCAAACAACAATCCTAAGCAAGGTTGGATTCCAATTGGAGTAGAATCAAGTCCTTTCAAAGGCATCTTTAAAGGTAATAAGCATAAGATTAAGGGCTTGATGATTAATCGTTCATCCACAAATCATGTCGGTTTGTTTGGTTATGTAATTGGAGCGACTATCAGCGACCTTACCATTGAGGGAAGTACTATTACAGGTGCTTCCAATACTGGAGTTCTTGCTGGCTATATCGACAATTCTACCATTACGAATTGTCAAGTTACTATGACTGGAGAATTTGGCGTCACTGGTACATCTAACGTCGGAGGACTTCTTGGCAACGCAATAGGAACAACTTGTAATGGGTTTGGTGTGACAACCACAGTGAAAGCTTCCAACAATGCTGGTGGTGTTGTGGGATGTGCCAATGGAAGCACATTCTCTGAAGGTACGGTCTCTGGAAATCTCACGGTTTCAGGGGACTATGCAGGTGGATTTGTCGGCAATGGCGGGAGCATCACACTGACTGACATCAGTATGACAGGAAGTATTACGGGACAGAACTATACGGGTGGCATCGCTGGCAATGGCGAAAGCATGACACTGACCAATATCAATATGGCGGGAAATGTTTCTGGTCAAGACTATACCGGCGGTATGGCTGGCTGCTGTGTTACGGGCACATTAACTACATGTAATTATATTGGAACACTCTCTGGTAATCAATATGTTGGAGGTATAGTAGGTGCCTTGAAAAATACGACATCAGCTTTTACTTCTTGCTTCTCGAAAGGCAAAATTACTGCAACAGGAGACTATGCTGGCGGTATCGTAGGTATGAGCCAAGGTGCCTGTATAGAGGAAATGGAGAGTTGTAGCCATTTTGGAGACATTAAAGGTCTTAATTTTGTTGGTGGTATAATTGGTGCCATTGTAAGTGCTGACGTTAAGCCGCAATTAAGCACTTATACTGTGAGGAATTCTGATTCTTCTGCTGGTTCATTGCTTCAAACTACCAATGAAACAATCGTAAATGGAAATAAAAAAGTTGCAGTTATCAATAATTGTGTGTCTATAGGGAATTTGGAAGGAGATAATAAAGTTGGAGGACTTATTGGTTCTGATCTTTCTTCTTATGGATATAAATCTGAGGCGAAAACAACAACATGCAATAGTTCTTATCGCTACGCTTGTCTGTTTAAGGATGGGGTCTATACTGGAAAATACTCTTATTATTCTGATCTTACATATACCCATTCATATTATAGAAATGCTGTGAGTTATTCATTAACCAATAACTATTATAGTGGTACCATAGAAGGTAAAGATTATGTTGGAGGTTTGGTTGGAATAAAGGGTGGTGGTGAGATTAAATACAACTATTCCTATGCCACTGTTTTTGGTTCTTCAAATGTTGGTGGCATTGTTGGAGCAACCACAGCCCAGACCGCTTCTGATAGCTATTCTGAAATATCTATCAAATCGAATGTCGCCAATTGTCCAATTGTCTCAGCAAAAAGCTCTAATCTTGGTAGAATCTATGGCGCTATTGAAGACGAAGGGAAAGATTATGTAACGATAGGAGCTTTGGCCTCTCAAGAAGGTAATCGGGCACTCATTCAGACAAAGGTTGTATTACAGGGCGTTGTTCAGGACATTGATGACGACCTGCAGAATGGCACCAGCATAGGACTGGGAGCGCTAAAGACGAAAGCCAATTACGTGTCTTGGGGTTGGGATCTTGAAAACAATTGGAACATTATTAACAAAGAAAGTTTTCCTTATAAGAAGTATCAGGCGGCTCCTCCCGTGATTGAGAGCAATCTGGTGTCTAAGGCATACGGTATCAGTGGTAAAAGTATTAATGGGGGAACGGTGTTCCTCATTTATAAAAACTACGATGCAGTATCTACTGTTTGCAATGGTCATGATTGGACTTTCTCTACGGAACCTTTGCAAAGTGGGGCAATGGTGAAGGTTTATGCTGACGCAGAGGGTATGACCCCTTCTTATTTCGCTACCACATTTGTCGGCTATCCTGGCAGCGGAACGGAAGAAGACCCGTATCTCATCTATACGGCAGAAGATTTGCAGGGAGTCTCGAACATTGGACAATATTATAAGTTAATGAACGACATTGACTTGACAGCCTGGATCAGTGAAAACAACCCAACAGAGGGCTGGATTGCCATTGGCCGCAATAGCGGAGAGGTGACCTATATCGATGGTGACAACCATAAGGTGACAGGTCTCTGGATAGATACCCAAGAGAATTTCAATGGTCTGTTTTCCAACTTCTCTGCTGGTCAGATCAAGAATCTGACCGTACAGACAGCTTCAGGCAAGAAGGTGAAAGGCGGCGACTATACGGGAATCTTGATTGGTCGTAATGCCAGAGGAAGCATCGTGAATTGCACAGTGAAAGGCGACGTAGAGGGAACAGTCCATACTGGCGGTGTGGTAGGCTATGTTGTTTCATCGACCATCAGCGATGTTACATTCAATGGTTCTGTCACCAGTGCTTCGGATAATGTCTTTGCGGGTGGATTGGCTGGTCAGGCAAAAGACTGCACGATATCATCGGCCAACATCAAGTCTGTTATCAACTTGAGTGGCAATGGTGGCAAGGCAGGTGGCTTGATCGGTGAATCTAAGGGTGGTACGGTTAAGAACTCTTATGCCCAGCCCACGCTGACGGCTACTGGTGAAAACTTTACGGTTGGTGGCCTGATTGGCTATTCCGAAACACCAGTTTCTACAAGCTCGACAGATGGAAGTGTCAGTGCTGCAGGCGAAGGTGAGAATACCTATGCAGGAGGTTTGGTGGGTTATGCTTTGTCTGCCATTGATAATTGTTATAGTACTACGAAGACCACAGGATTTATGTATTCGGCAGGTTTGGTGGGCTATACATTTAATAAGATAGACAAATGCTATGCCAAGGGCGATGTTTATGGCTCACGATTTGGAGCTGGTGTAGTTAGTGTTTTGGATGGTGAGGATGCGGCTCTGACGAATAGCGTCGCTTGCTGTAATATTATCTCTCTCTCCGACCAGGCTTCCTGGGGCTGTCGGGTGGTTGGTAATTTCAATAACGGTGCACTTGAACCAGACAACAGCAATTATGCCTTGAGTACAATGCAAGTGTCACAAAACAATGTGCCTAAGCCAAAATCCGATAATCCTGTTGAAGGTATAGCCTTGACTCAGGAAGTGCTGTGGCAACAGAATACCTACGCCCAAATAGGCTGGGATTTCGCCAAGACCTGGGTAATCAGTGAAGGGAATGGCTACCCCACATTACAGGCCACAGCAGGTGGTGGCGATGAAGGTGGAGATGATCCAGAACCAGATCCGGGGCCGGTAATCTCTGCTGACGATTTGTTGAAGGCTGCCGACGTCACCGCCCAAGCTGGAAAGACTGCTCTTTTGAATATTAATCTGACGAACAAGACCACCGACCTGACGGCATTCCAGTTTGAATTGACGCTGCCGCAGGGCGTGACATGGGCAAAGAATGAAAAGGGTAAGTATATAGTGGAGAAAGGTGATCGCTTTATCGATGACGGGCAGGCGCTGACAGTCTCTCTGAAAAGTGGTAATACCTATCAAGTTGTAAGCTATTCCAATGATAACAGCCTGATTTCCGGCACTGAAGGCGTACTTCTGAAAGCCACAGTCTTGCTGAACGGGAATTTAGTGGAAGGTAGTTTCGAAGGTAAGATAAGCAACGTGAAATTTACACGTATCAAGGACAACCAGAAAATTGAAATACAACTTGATGACACAAAGATTAATATTGTGGTGAAAAATACCTTGAAGGGTGATGCCAATGGTGACGGTGAAGTGACTGTTACTGACATTGTGGAGATTGTCGGTTATATTATGGGTAATCCCTCTGGCAAGTTTGTGATGTCGGCGGCTGATGCCAATGGTGATGGTGATATTAGCGTGACGGATATCGTATGGGTGGTATCTATCATCCTATCTGAAAGCAGTAATAATACGCGAATGGCGGTGTCTGCTGAGGCGAATACTGACAACGATTGGTTAAGGCTGACAGGAAATGACGGACACATCTTGTCACTATGCTTGGACAACAATGGCGCATACTTGGCTGCTCAGTTTGAACTGATCCTTTCTGAAGGCCAGTCGCTCAAAGATATTAAACTGAATCCAAAACGCTGTGCAGGTCTCAAAATGGCTTACTCCAGAATGAGTGAAAATCGCTATCAAGTGATGCTCTATTCTTTGAATAACCAACTGATAACAGGCAATAGCGGAGAACTGATGAACATCAGTGTGGAAGGCAGTGGCGAAGTGGGTATAGAACGTGCTCTGTTCGTTACGGAAGGAAAGACGGAGAAGCGTTTCTCTGCCATTTATGATGGGACAACAGGAATCTCTGCAGAGAAGGGGTCACTGCCTATTGACATCTATGGCATTGACGGACGTACTGTCCGTCGTCAGGCCAAGGATATGAACGGCCTGGCTAAAGGAGTCTATATCATCAACGGTAAAAAGCATATTGTAAGATGAAGTACAATATTACATTCTTAGTGGCAGTGCTGCTCATGCTGTCGGGCAGATTGTCAGCAGACAACATCACGGTCGACAATATTAGGATGAGTCCTGGTGAGACCAAGAAGGTGGGGATTGTCTTGAAGAATCCGAATTATCAGTATGTGGCTTTTCAGTTCGATATTGTGGTACCAGAAGGAATCAGTGTCGTCAATAACGATAAAGGGAAGCCGGATATCACCTTGAATGAAGAACGTTCGGATGATCACACGCTGATAGTGCAGAGCAACAATTCCGGTGTGTATCAACTTATCTCTTACTCGATGCCTATCGCTGCGTATAGCGGTACTGATGGCGCGTTAGTATTTGTGACGCTTAAAGTTGCTGACAACTGCCCTGAGGGTAATAAGTCGGTCATTATCAAATCTCAGCGCTTTACAGATAGTAACAATGATGAAAAGAGGTGGGATGACATGTCCTTCATCGTGGAAGTCAAGAAAGAGGATTCTGGGGGACAGGGTGATGAACCCGTTGCTGAGGGTGACCATCTGAAGGTCGACGATGTATTCATAAGACCAGGAGGTACGCGACAGATTGCTATTCAGCTTATCAATAAGCAACGTCAGTATGTCGGATTCCAGTTCGAACTTGCACTCCCTGCTGGGGTTAGTATTGTGAGTAAAAATGATAAGTTCGAGGCATGCATCAACAGTAGCCGTTCAGAAGACCATACTTTCTCCGTCCAGAGTGTAGGTAACAATACCTATCGTTTTCTGGCTTATTCCATGCCTATTATGGATTTTTCGGGATCAGAAGGCCCCCTTGTATATGTGACGCTTCAGGCAGACAATACTGTTAATGAAATGATAGGTACAGTGAAGTCACAGAGGTTTACTACGCCTGATGAAGAGAACGAAGGCATATATAAAGAGGTGAAATGGGATGATGTGTCGTTTAAGGTCTGTGTCGGCACTATTCCTGGCGATGCCAACGGCGACGGTGACGTTACCTATTCAGACGTGGTGGCTGTGTTGAAATATATTATGGAGAATGAGTCAGAGGGGTTTGACAGAGATGCAGCCGACGTGAACAATGACGGTAAGATTACTGTGGCCGATATGGTGGGCATTTTGGACATTATTTTGAGGAAGTGAGGCTTCAGACTACTTTTTTGATTTAAAAGTTTAAAAGTTATCCGATTTGGGTAACTTTTTTTCGACAGAATGCTTACCGACAGTCCGGAGATACAGAACATCAATCCGTTTCCTGGAACATAGGGGAGGAATTTTATAACCCTGCCTTATCGCGCAATAAGGCAGGGTTATTTGACGATAACCCAGGGTTATTTGTCACAAGAATTCCGCTCCGTGACCATTGACGAGACGTACTGGGTCGTCTTCCGCAATATTTTCATCGATTCTTTGCGGAAAAAGCAGAATTTGCATGGTAGTGTAGGGACGAAAGTGTATTTTTGCCATGTTTTTTGAAAACTTGGTCCACAGGTACAAAAAATTCTGGACATAACAAAGCCCAGGCTTGAGAAAGTCGGGGCTTTGCGACAAAAAAGGAGGGTGTGCCTATTTTGACACACCCTCATTTTTTGAGATACAGGGAGATTACTAATCTGATCTGTTATGGAATCAGGCCGTACATCAATAGGACATCTGTTACAGTCACCTTTCCATCACTGTTCATATCTGCAGCGTAGATATTGAAATTCTCAGGATTCTCGCCTAAGATATAGCTGAGCATTATGATGACATCCGACATGTTAATCTTTCCATTGCCATCAGCATCACCCTTCGGACCTTTATTCAGCTTCACCTCTTCACGCGACAGGGGTACACTCGCAGCACCAGAAGTTAACGAGTACTTGCAGTTCTGGATAGACAGCGTAGCATTGTTGCCTAATGCATTTGTCACAGCGAGTGTGAATGTCAATACTTCACCATCGTTGCCGGAGAGCGACTTAGATGACTGCGAATAGACAAGTACACTATATGTACGTGTGTCCTCTTTATATTTGATATTCACTCCGTGAGTCTTGTCGTGGCGACTGCTGAGTTCGCAGAGATATTTATTGTTGCCGTCTTTTGCTAACGTGACGCCATCGGGCAGAATGAGGTCGAAGCTATAGCCATTAGTGGTTTCCGTATTCTTCAGACTAATGGTCAGCAGTGCATTTTTGCCAGGCTCAACGTTGAGGTCATTGGCATAGAGAGCGTCATTAAGCGTAGAGACATCCAGGATTCCCGTCTTGAGACCACTGTTCAGTGAGCGCGACAGGGCTAACCGTCTGACTGTTGCGGCGATGGGACCTAATGCGTCAATCTCGCCGATGATATAGTCAACAATCTTTGCGGCATCTGAAATGGTCACATCGTTGTCACCCGTTACGTCGGCAGCTGCCTCATAATAGCGGGGAGTCTCAACTCCGACCACATGGTTGACCACGCACACCACGTCGGCAATATCCACATCGTCATCGTCATTGACATCGCCCTTTGTATAGGTTTTCTCACCGATGGTGAGTTTGGCAGAAATATCGGGCATGTGAATATCCTGGTAATTGTCTGCCTGAGTGTAGATGGCATTCAAAATGCGGATAAAGTATTTGCCCGTAGGCATCTGATCGCTCACTTGCAGCCTAAGCGTCATGATCACACCGTCGTTACCCACTACTCTCGACGTAGTAGCTAACCTATATGTATTGCTACTTTCTACGTAGTTCACTGTGGGAGCATAGCTGTCGTGACGTCCGCTCAGTTCCATTTCGTAGTCATCATTGGCATCCTTGGCTATTGTGACGCCCTCAGGCAGCTGAAGGTCGAAGCTGTAGGCACGTACGGCTTTTTCATTCTTGAGCTTGATGTCCATCGTGAATGTGCGGCCTACGTTGCCCGTCTGATCGTCCGCATAGATGGCGTTAGGCAGTTGTGACACATCAATAGCATTATCGCTTAAGATCAGACGGAAGTCGTCGAAGCAGACCCAGTCGTCCTTAACGATCTCATCAAGGCTAATGCCAAAGGTGAGGGTTCCGTCGGAAACGGTAAAGGGCAGCTCATTCTCATAATATCCAGCCATGAACCAAGTGTTGGCATCATAATTCTCATGTGGAATGTAACGCGTTTGTTCATTGTATGTCACGTCTAAGCCACTCCATCCGTCAACCTCATGTTCCTGTGCCTCTGCAGCAGCGTTCTTCAGTGTCACACTCTTACCGTTGGCATAGAACTTAGCCTTGGCATTGTCGGTACCTTGCATGTAATCCGCAAATACTTCATCTTTGTTGGCTGGGCGATGGAAGCCTTTCACTTTCAGCAGATAGCTGCCATTAGGCAAGCCGCTGACGGTCTGATGGAAGTCGAATGTCCGTTCTCTATACTCAGCAGTACTACTTCCTAAACCGGGGCCGTCTTCACCGTCTTTCCAACTCCAGCCGTCTGCATCGTTGATAACAAACGAAGGATTGATGATGGCACCCGTCACATCGAGTGGCAGCAGGTTGGCGTCAACTCCTTCGCCCAACTTGGCGATATAGGTGGTGCGCAGGGTGCTGATTGCGTTTTTCACGCTCTCCATGTTTTGGGGATTATCGGCAACCGCTTGTGCATCACTCGTGCTTACGCCGATGGCTGCGGCACAGGCAATGAGCTTGTTGAGGTCTTGGGCCTTTGCATTGACGTTGTTATACTCGTCGTTGATACGATTCTGAAGCTCATAGATGGTTGTCAGCATGTCTATATAGGTGACTTCGTTGTTGTTGAGCACAGCTTCTTCACCTGTGGTGTCAAGCCCCAGTGCGTTAGCGGCGGTCACAAGTTCTTGCAGCCTTGCCTTCTGAGTCTCTGTGCGTGCAGGCAGGGTTTCTACCGTCCAAGTGATATTATTACCTACAGTGATGTTGCCATCCACATAATTTGACGAAGGATTGTTACCCAAGTATGTACCGGGCATAGCCTCCTGACCGTAGGTGGGATCTGTGGTCAGCGACTGGATATAGATATGACCTTCACCGGCGTCGGTAAATGTCCAGTTGGGGCATCCGGATTGTGCCCAATCCTTACTGTAGTCGACAAACACTCCTTCCTCTCCCGTTCTGTAAAGCAACTGATTGTTCTGACTGCCATAGGGGAAATAGATGGTATAGCTGCCGTCAGCCTGTTTGTATAGTTTTACAGGCAATCCTTCGTCTGCTAATACGGCTCTCCATCCATCACCCGCATTCAGGTACTTGCCCGTCTCTACGTTCTTCAAGAAGTAGAAATTCGCCATGCAATAGTCAAGATTGGCACCGCCACCCATGTCATCAAGATAGATGGCCATCGTGTTTGTACCTTTCACAAAAGCTGAGGCGGGGATGTGATGGTATTGGCATCTGCCATTAAAGCCTGCATCAACCACTTGTGTGCCGTTTATCCACACCTTGATGTTGTCGTCATGATGTGAACAGAAATAATAACCTTGTTCGTTCACTTCATCAAGGTTGAAGGTGCGTCGCAAATAGTAACAGCTTTTTTCCTTTTCCCAGATGGTATTCACGACGGAGAAGTCAGTATCGTAACGTGCGATGGGACCTGTCAGTGTTTTCCAACTGCTGTCGTCGAATTCAGCATCCGTCCAGGCGTGTCCTGTGCCATCTGTGTCAGGTTCATTGCCAATCCCAATCTCGTCAAAATACATGTACTTCATTTCCCAAGCTTGCTCAGTACCCAAGGGAATAATCGTGCTTTCAGGGATGGCTGACACAATATTGAAGTCCTTCCAGATGGGAGCGGCTTTATAGGCTGCCTTGCTGCCAACAGGAACGTAGAGTGTGGCGTTGGCACGGTTGCTGAAAGTCGCGGCATTCTGCAAGGCTAAAGGCTTTTGGTTCAGGACCGTTACCTCATACAGATTCTCGCAACCATCGAAGGCATTCTCGCCAATTGTCGTCAGACTTTCAGGCAAGGTGACACTCCAGAGAGAGGTAGAAGTGAAGGCCCAGCCACCGATCTTCTGGACACTTGAAGGAATCTCAACCCCTTCCAGGCCTGTACACCAGGCGAAGGCTCCGTTTTCAAGTTCCGTCACTGATTCCGGGATGCCAATCCACTGTAATTGATGACGACCGTGGAAGGCTTCAGCGCCGATGACGGTCACACCGTCAGGAATCTCGCCCGTTTTATTGCCGACAACGAGTTTGTTGGTGGCTTTCTCGATGATGGCATTTCCGTTTTGACGAGTGCAGTACACCGTATTGCCAGGATCCACACTGATCTGCTCCAAAGCACTGCAGCCGGCGAATGTCGCACCATCAAGGTAGGTCACGTTGGCAGGAATAGTAACGGATGTGAGAGCATTACAATTGTAGAAAACTTCCCATCCGGAGATATCCGTCAGTCCAATGAAGAAGCGCAGCTCATCGAACGAAGTGATTTCGCTGTTCTCCTTGAATACTTCGCCTAAGTCTGTCACAGCAGCAGCCTCAGTCAGACTCAAATCTTGATCATTATTGGTATCCCACTTGGCGACGCACAATGTCTTCACCTTCTCGTCGGCAAAGGTGATGTTAGTCACTTCTGCATCGTTGCGACCCTCGAATGTGAATCCGTAGAACGATAGCTTTGAACCTGCACAATACAATTTATACGTTAAGTTGGCATAAACGGGAATGGTATAAGTTCCTCTATATTGACCCTCTGTAATTTCTTCATGGCTAATACCATTGAAGGCATCCATCACGCGTCCACTCTCTTCAACAAAAAGCTTTTTCACGGGATTCTGCGAGACGAAAACCGTAAGGTTACCATTCTTCTTGGGTGTAAAGAGATAGAACGTACCGCCCTCTTTGTCACCGTTTTCTCCGTTACCGGAAATGAGGTTTTTGAATGTTTCATCGTATGGTCCCCCCCACTCGTTCACGGCAAAATCGTTTGACCCTGCCTCGCCGATGGTCAGCGTGATATCATCAAGCTCATATTTCGTTCCTGCAGGAATATTGTCAGTACTGGTTACTGCCCAGACGACTCCCTTTTCTTCAATATTGAAATCTTTCCAAATGGGAGCAGCCTCGTATGCAGCTTTACTGCCGGCAGGGACGTAAAGTGTCACTTGGCTGGGATCATCGATGATATAATTGTCCTGAAGCTCGTAAGGCGTCTCGTCGTTCACAGTGATGGATGTCAGGTTGGTACAGCCTTTGAAAATGTGATTGTCATTCATACCCATAAGTTTGACATTCTTAGGTAGTTCTATGGAAGTCAACGATGTACAACCACTAAAAGTTAAGGCATTAAGAATTACACCTTCAGGCAGGGTGACAGAAGCCAGATTCGTACAGCCATTGAAGGCGTTGGTTTCAATATCCCAGACGGTGGCTGGTATGATGATGGAAGTCAGCTTGGCTCCGGCAAAAGCTGAAGGAGCAATGGTGCGCAACTCCAGTCCGTCGGCCCATTCGGGTAATATGACGGCACCTTCATAATCAGCATCGATAGCTGTTGGACAACCAGAATAAGTTTCTGGTCTGATGTTGACAGCATAGCCAACAGAACAGCCGATGTTTTCGCTGTTTAGCTTGTCAAATCCTGTTGAACATCCTGCCACGAAGAATAGATCCTTGCTGTAATCCGCAGTCATTGAAGAGAACAGATCACCATTCTCTAACGGTAAAGCCGTGGTCTTTCCGTTGATGGACGTCAGTTGACAGTTCTCACTGGCTGTCTGGTGCGTCGTTCCATTCAGATTGATCAGCTTGCCGCAGATCACTACTTCGTCGCCGATGTTCGGTATACGACCTCCGTCGTATACCTGTTTGCCGAAATATAATGATTGGCTTACGGTGAACTCACTGTTCTTCGTTCCGTTGTCTGAAATCATAAATGTAGCATGGCCGCTTTGATAGCCGAAGTTACTCACCATCGTGCTCACCTTGCCCTTGATATAGTACTCCGTCTCTGTTGGTGTGTCTGCCGTCAGCCCAGCCACGAATTCATTGGCCTCAGCACAGGTAAAGGGTTTTGCCTCTGTACCTGATGCCACAACTTCCACAATCTCTTTGAAATTCTTCCAGTAACTAGCGGTCTTATATACTGCCTCACGGCCTGCTGGAACATAGAGCGTGGCATTGGATTGGTTTGAATTTGAGAACACCGAACTAGAGATGTTTATAGGTGTTTGCCAATCTACAGTGACAGAAGACAAAGCACTACAGTTATTAAAGGCATAACCACCAATGCTTGCAACACTGCTTGGGATAGTGATATTCTCTAAGTTGCTACAGCCATAAAAGGCACTAGAACCAATAGAGGTCACACTACTTGGGATGGTGATGGAAGTTAAGTTTCGACATGAGTAGAACATACTTCCTCCAATGGCCTCAATACCATCGGTGATGGTGACTGTAGCTAAATTTGTACAACCTCTAAAGACATATTGTCCAAGAGATGATATGCTACCTGGTAATACAATGGAAGTCAAACCAGTACAGTTCCAAAAAGCATTATTGCCAATTGTCTCTACTCCTTCAGGAATATTAATAGAAGTCATCGGACAGTGCCTAAATGCCATTTCTCCAATAGATTTGATAGTGTTCGGGATGGTAACTGAAACCAATGCGCTACATTCTTGAAAAGCATAGTCAGCAATACTATTCACACCATTGGGGATATCAACAGATGTCAAGCCTGTACAATAATAGAAAGCTCTTTCGCCAATGGATGTCACATCAGCTGGTATGATGGTGGTTTTACAACCTTTCACAAGTTCTTTTGTTGACCTGTTGATGATGGCATTACTACCAGAAGGAGAGTAAAACGTTGCATTGTTTGCATCAATACTCAGTGTTTCAAGGGCACTTTGGTTGAACGCAAAAGGATTTATGGTTGTCACACCACATGGAATGGTTATCGATTTCAAAGCAATACACCCGTTAAAATCATCACTACCGATTGTTGTCAGCCCAGTGAAATATCTTAGCTCATCGAAAGAGGTTATCTGCTCTCTCTTAATATAGAAAGCATTGTCCAATGAAGTTACCAAACCAGCTTCATATTCGCTTAACTCATGGTCTCCATCCGTATCCCATTTTTCAACACACACAGCTTTGACGGTGGCATCTGCAAACACTATCCTTGGAGAGTTTTCATAGATTATCAAAACATTCTTCCAATTATCCGCTGCTTTATATGCAGTTTTACTACCAACAGGAACATAAAGTGAACCATTATTTTCAAAGTAACTAGACAAACCATTGCTTCCCAACGTTGGGGGGGTAGTCGCTCCCACTGTAACAGTCGCTAAGTTAGAGCAGTCAAAAGCATAACTACCGATACTTGTCACAGAGTTTCCAATGGTTACTGTCGTGAGGTTTGAACAATAAGCAAACGCCATAACATCGATAATAACAACTGAGTTCGGAATTGTTATTTCCATTATCTCGTTGCAGGAGTTAAATGCACTAGCTGAAACGGCATAAGTTCCCTCATCGAAAGCTATAGAAGCATTTGAAGGCATTGTGCCCTTATATCCGCAAGCCCATTTGTCTACATAGAATACTCCATCGGAAGCATTAGTGTATATTCCTGTATTATAGAAAGCTTTGTTACCAATACTCGTCACAGACTTCGGAATAGTTATATCCTTGAGGCCTGAACAGTCCTCGAACGCAGACTGGCCAATAATCGTCACAGCGTTAGGGATGATGATATTCTCTATGCTTGTACAGCCTTTGAATACATAAGAACCAATGGACGTCACGTTATTCGGAATGGTTACATTAGCCAGGCTAGTACAATACTGGAACGTATAATCTTTGATTGTTGATATTGAATTAGGAATGACGATGCTGGACAATGTTGTGCAACGAGAAAATGCAAACTGACCAATGCTTGTTACGGAGTTCTCGAGAGAAACACTCGCAAGATTTGAGCATCCATTAAATGCATAATCCCCAATGCTCGTCACAGCATTTCCGAGAGAAACACTCGCAAGATTTGAGCATCCACTAAATGCATAATTCCCAATGCTCGTCGTGGCGTTTTCAATAGTCAAGGTTGTTAATCCAGAGCAACTCTGAAAACTATTTTGCCCGACGGATGTCACAGAATTTGGAATAGTCACCGAAGCCAATCTTGTACATTTATAGAATGCACGGCCCCCAATAGACGTCACGGCTCCCGGAATCGTTATATCTTCCAGCCCTGAGCAGCTATAAAAAGCAGTATTACCAATACTTGTCACGGAACTCGGTATGGTTACACGAGTTAGATTGGTACAGTCCCTAAATGCTCCGTCTCCTATACTTGTTAATCCTGTGAAATATTGTAATTCATCAAATGAAGTGATGGCTGTTTTTGTGAACGCGCTGCCTAACTCAGTAATTGCTTCTATTTCGGCTTTAGTCAATTCATTATCGCCATTAGTGTCCCAATTAGTTACACAAATATTTTTTACCTTTGCATCTGCGAAAACGATGGCGCCAGGAACAACTGGGGCTTCCATTTCCACAATTTCTTTGAAATCTTTCCATATAGATGCTTGTTCGTAGGCAACCTTGCTGCCGGCTGGAACATATAAAGTAGTATTTTGAATTATTGCTGTCCGATAAAAATCGGAATTGATTATTATTCGTTTGAAAATGCCTTTAAACAGGCAAATTATGTTCTCGTATCTAAAAGTAACCCCTCCTGAGTGTTGAAAAGGTCCATTTGTCGGA
>JAEEGI010006343.1_pt1 | contig 26741 bp, 18 predicted proteins | sample 8958751 | NCBI WGS metagenome assembly JAEEGI01 (sample SAMN16246545, study PRJNA631951) | gut metagenome | biome: gut microbiome; feature: rumen; material: KS-attached | host: Bos | place: Iran: Karaj | collected 2018-10 | reverse complement strand
ACGACCCGGAGGAAGGGACGGACTTTATCTCCGTGGAAAAGACCGTTGACGAGACGGTCTGCTGGCTGAAAGAGCACGGGATCAAACGACTGGACGCACTGTATGGGCTCAGCTTCGGCGGCGGGATGGCGGTCCGTTTTCTGACGACGCAGGATATCCCGGCGGACAGAGTCATTATTGATGCCGGAACGGCGCCTTATCAGCTCCCGAAATGGGTCTGCAAACTGATCTGTGTGAAGGACTTCTTCATGATCAAGACAGCGCGGAGTTCGATCCGGTTGATGGCGCTCGGCTGCCCGCCGGAGCGCTATGCAAGGGATCCTGAACACTACAGAGCAGAATACGAGGAAATGCGGAAATACCTGAAGACCTTCAGCAATAAAACGATCTGGAACATCTTCTGGTCCGCCAACAACTACTCCGTACCGAAGAAGGCTCCGGCTATCCCGTCAAAGATCCAGTTCTGGGTCGGGGACGAGGAATGGTCCGGCCGCTACCGGGATCTGAAATGGTACCGGGAATACCTGCCGCAGATCGAAGTGGTGACGATCCCTCACAGCATGCACGGAGAATACGTCATGATGCATCCAAAGGAGTTTGCCGCGCAGGCGCTTGCCTTCTTCGAGGACCGATAAAGCATAAAAATACGAGGCTTGATGATTATCAAGCCTTTCATATAGACCGTTGGTTAGCCACGTCTAACCACAATATCAAGAAAAGAGGTGTCTCAATGAAAAAGCTTCCCGTATTTCGTCTTCTGCTCGCGGCCTTGATCTATCTTGGATTGTTCGTCCTCGCTTCCAGCTGCGGACTGATCCATCCAGCCTGCTACGCCTATGCCGGGACCTTTGTCCCAATCCTGTTCAGCTTATTGTATCTCTATACCGCTTCGACGATCCAGGGCTTCGGTGCGGCGTTGCTGTTGAACGGCTTTGTGCTGATCGTCGGACTGATTATGGGAGAGGGAAACCCGCCGATGATCATCGGGCTGATCCTTCTGGCCCTTGCCGCCGAACTCATCCGGAAGCTCTGCGGCTATGAAACGCTGCGCGGCGTACTTCTGAGCTTCATCCCGCTGGCCTTCTCCTTCTACGCCTATTCCGCGCATTGGTGGACGGATACGGCGGGATCGCTCGCTGCGGCCGTGGAGGAAATGCCTGCGGGCTACGCGGACGCCATGAAGCCTGTGATCGACAATATACCGATGCTGATCGTTATGCTGCTTTTGACGGTCCCCGCGGCGATCCTCGGCATGAGGCTCGCCGAGAAAGTGATGAAAAAGCAGGCTGCGGCTTTGCAGTGAAAAGAACAGAGGAAGTTAAAAACCGCTAAGAAACCCTTTTCAAAAAAACTGACAGGAGGACTAAATAAATGGAAAAGAAAACTATATCTCTGCTGCTTGTCATGCTGTTGCTGCTTGGTGTTCTGAGCGGCTGCGGAAGAGCAGAAAATGAAGCAACACCCACCAACGGCACAACTGAAACCGCGGCAGAGACAACGACTGCAGCTGCTGATGCCGGGGAGACTTCAGAACCCGCCGGATCCGTAAACGCGGGTGATATAGCAGACAATTTCTTCGCCGGAGGCAGCGGAATCGCTGACGATCCCTGGCAGATCGCGACTGCCGAGCAGCTCGACCTCGTCCGCAACGATTTGACCGCACATTACATCCTGATCGATGATATCGACCTCTCCGGCTATGAGAACTGGATGCCGATCGGCTCATTCCAGCCTCTCTCCGACGCGCCGGAAGATGCGGAGATCCCTCATCCCGATTATGCCTTTACCGGCACCTTCGACGGCGCGGGCCATACGATCTCCAACCTGACGGTTTCCGGGGAAGCGCCGATGGGCGCAGGCCTTTTCGGCTGCGCGTCCGGTACGGAGAACGGCGCTGCATATATCGGACATTTCACGCTGAAGGATGTGAACGTATCCGGGTTTTATCTGGTCGGCGGCGCGGTCGGTCTGCAGTTTATGAATTGCCCTCTTTCGGATATCCACCTTGTCGGGGACAATCATCTATCCGGTATGCAGGGGATTGGCGGCATCGTCGGGACCGGCTTTGACCTGATCTCAGACTGCAGCGCAACTGCCGAAATCACCGTGTTGGGGGATGCCGGCGCTTGCGCAGGGCTGATTGCCGGCGGAACAACGATGAGTTCCGTCAAGAACTGCGAAGTGATCGACGGAAGCATCACCGCCGAGGGCAATAAAACGTGGGCCTTTGGAGCGCTCTGCGGTGCACCCTGGGGCGCGGCTGAAATCGCAGACTGCAAAGTCAGCGGCACTGTCATTACCGTGAGCGGCGAAAACAACCGTCTGGTCGGCGGCCTGGTCGGCTTCGGCGGAACCTACGATCCGACGGCACCTGCGCAGATCACCGAATGCACGGTCGAAGATGTGACCATCATCGTCTCTGAAACGACGGATTCTGTCGGCGGCCTGATCGGCGCGGGAAAGGAAATGATGGAAGGCAGCGACGTGATGTCCTCCTTCGCGGTCCGCGACTGCACGGTTTCCGGAAGCATCACGGGCGGCGGAAGCAATGTGGGCGCAGTCGTCGGAGACCCTGCCTGTTCGATATCTGTTGACTGTGAAGGCGGTATGAAAGTGGACGGCCTTGGCGGCGTTTTCCCCGCCGTCGCCGGTAAAAATGGGACTACTTATGTCAGCCTCTTTGATGTGATCGTCAGCGATCAGTGGACTCCTGTTTGGGTGGACTATGTCTCCGCGGTCATCGGCGAAGACATGGCTGCCGAAATGACGTCCGGCCTGCAAAACGCCATCACCTCCGATCTCTACGGCGAGGCGGCAGTGGCTGCATTTGCAGACGGCGGTTACGCCTTCGACTGCGATTTTATCAACGGCGCGCAGAGCCTCACCTTCAAGGATAACACCGTCACGATCTTGAGAACGAACGGCGCCAGCGAGACCCACATCTATGAATACCTGGGACAATACAATGTGGGCGACGGCGAGACCATGCTGTACCAGGGCATGGAGATCCCCATGGCTTTCCCGGTAGACGTGTACAAAAGTATCGACGAGGCGGGTGAGTTCAACTATTTCCTCCTGCGGGAAGACACCATGGAGGAGACCTATCACATCGAGTTCCGTTATGGCAGAGATCTGGAGGAGCTGCAGGGTTATCTGGTTGGCCCGTACGCCTACTGGCTGGCAGCGGGAATCGATGAAGCTGCGGATGAAGACACGATCCGCCGCGTGATCGCGCTGTTCTGTCTGGAAAACATGGACTACTCGACACATACCGAAGCGGCACTGAATCAGATTGACGCCCTCGGTTTCGTGGGTACCTGGAAAGCCGATCTTTCCGCTTTCGGGGAAGAATACGCCTCCACGGAGCTGAGCATGACGATCGACGAAAACGGCCATGGTGCCACAATCATGAACGGCGAGCAGACTGCCGATTTTGAAGCCTATGCGGTGGATAACGGCGTGAAGGGAGACGGCGAAGGACTCTATGTGGCCTACAGCAATCGGGATTACGAGGCGGAAGCCGCACCCTACACGATGACCGTGAACGACGACGGCCAAACGGTGCTGACGCTCACGGCAGACGACGGGACCATCAGCTGGATCCGGCAGGAAGCCCCGGCCGCCTGAGCAGAAAGAAGGTCCAGTATGAAAGAAAAGAAGCGAAGCGCCCTGTCGTCGTTGCTGGAATACGCGGTCAGCTTTAAGATGCTGACCTACCTGTCGCTGATCCTCTCCGCGCTGAGCAGCATGCTGGCCCTGATGCCCTTCATCTTCCTGTGACCATAAGAAAAGAATAAACGAAAAGGAGATTCAGAGAATGAAGAACAACAAGCTTCCGTTGTAAAACCGGTGCATATGGAAACTTCTTGATGTTTCCAAAAGAGAGAATTCAAGAAGTTTCCCGCAGTCATTTCCGAGATAATCCCGGCAGAAGCGGGAACTGTTGTCGTATTGCTTCCGATTGCACCCCATATGCTGTTTCATGACCGTCTCGTCAAACCCCAATCTGACCTGTGCCGCAGGGGAGCGGGCGTCGGGCGGTACCGACGGGAACCGGGCGGGCCTCAGGGCCGCTCCAGTCTGCCCTCCGCCAGGTCGCGGGCAGCCTGCTCCCGGAGCTGAACATGCAGCTTTTTCCCGGTGGCGTTCCGTGGCAGCTGAGGGACGAAGGCATAGTAACGGGGGCACATATAGGAGGCCAGCTCGTCGGAGGAGGTGCAGAGCCGGTTCAGCTCCTGCACCGTGGGCGCCGGATCCTCCGGCACGATGTACGCGGCTACGCTCTGGCCCCGGGAGGGGTCGGGCACGCCCACCACCATGCAGTCCCGCACGCCGGGAAAGGCGCCGATGATCTCCTCCAGCCGGGCAGGGTAGATATTCTCCCCCATGCAGATGATCATGTCGTCCTTTCGGCCGAGAAGCGTGATGTACCCGTCCTCGTCCCAGGTGCCCACGTCTTTGGTATAAAACCATCCGTCCCGGAAGCGAGCCTTGCTTCGGGCTTCGTCCCCCACATAGCTGAGGGCGGACTTCTCCGGGGCAAAAATGATGACCTCCCCCTGGGATACCCCGTCTGCGGGGACCGTATCCCGGGGATCGGCTCCCTCGTCGCTGAGGGCAACCAGGCGCACCTCGTCCCCGGTGCAGCTCCGCCCGGCGCTGCCCGCCCGTTCCGGCAGATCGAAGGGGCGCAGGAAGCTGTTCCAGAAGGTCTCGGTCGTGCCGTAGCCGTTGAAAATGTTGGGGGTCAGCAGCTGCTGAAACCGGATGCAGTCCGCCTTCTCCAGCGGGCTGCCCATGGTGACGATGCCCTTCAGGTTTCTCAGGTCCGCCGGGTGCTTCTCCTGCCGCTGCGCCAGCTGCCGGAGAGCGGAGGGCACGCCGATGAGGAAGGTGACGCCGTATTTCTGCACACAGTCCATGCAGGTCTTCGCGCTGAACATCCGCAGGATCACCAGGGAAGCCCCGGCATAGAGCGTCGGGGTGATCCCGCCGGAATGCAGGCCGCCCCGATGGAACCAGGGGGTCATGTTCATGGTCACATCCAGCGGGGAGAGAGGGAAGTGCATGATGGTGTCATGGGCGGAGAGGACTTCGTTCACGTTGCACAGGGGCACGCCCTTTGGCGTCCCGGTGGTGCCGGAGGTGCCCAGCCGGGTCACCTCCGCGTACATATCCGGGATAAAGGTCTCCTCCGGCGCATCATTGGGATACTCCGTCAGCAGGCGGGCAAAATCCCGATGGCCCTCCGGCAGATCGGGATGCAGGCCCCGGTGATCCACCGCGGCGATGAGGGCGGGCCTGTGCCGGCAGAGGGAAAGGGCCTTGCGGGCCATATCCTTCACGTCCCAGTCATAGATATAGGCTTTCGGCTTGTCCCGGTCGATCAGCCGGGCGGTCTCCCCGGGGGAAAGATTGAAATTGGCGGGCTCGTTGATGGCACCCAGCTTCTGGGGAGCGATATAGCAATAAACGAACTGGGGAGAGTTATAGAGCTGATACAGCACCACGTCTCCGGGACCCACTCCGCAGGCCCGCAGGGCGTTGGCCAGGCGGTTGGTTTCCCGGTCCAGGCGCTCATAGCTCCAGCTCTCCTCCGCCATGGGGTCGATCATGGCGGTTTTCCGGGGGCTGCGGGACACGTTCCGCCGGAACCCCGCCAGCCAGGTAAAGCTCCGCTCAAAAACGCTGCGGAATCCCTCCGCGTCGTACGTATAGTTCATTCCGCCCTCCCAACGATCAGGGATGAGTTCTGTCCGCCGAAGCCGAAGGCGTTAGACATGGCGGCTTTGACCCGCGCCGTGCGTCCGGGCTCCGTCACCAGGGGGAGGGGACAGGCTTCATCCGCTGCGGTAAAGCCCAGGTTGGGCGGCAGCAGGCCTGTTTCCAGGACCTTCACGCAGGAGATCAGCTCCGTGATGCCGCCGGCGCCCATCATGTGGCCCGTAGCCCCCTTGGTGGAGCTGACGGGGGGGATCGTATCCCCGAAAACGGCGCGGATCGCCGCGGCCTCCGCTTCGTCCCCCTTGAGGGTGGCGGTGCCGTGGGCGTTGATGTAGCCGATGTCCCCGGCACTCATGCCTGCCTCCCGCAGGGCCAGCCCCATGCAGGCGGCGGCCTGTGCTCCGTCCTGCCGGGGAGTGACGGGGTGATAAGCGTCGGTGTTGTTTCCCCAGCCCAGAAGCCGGGCCAGGAGACGCGCCCCCCGTGCCCGGGCATGGGCCTCCGTCTCCAGCACCAGGGCGCCTCCCCCTTCTCCCAGAACGAAGCCGGAACGGTCCGCGCTGAAGGGGCGGCTCTCCCCCAGAGGAGAGAGGGCCCGGGTCCTGTGGAGACTCTGGATGGCGGAGGGACAGATCGCGCCTTCCCCCGCCATGACCACCACCGCGTCAGACATGCCGGACTTCAGCAGCAGGGCTCCCATGGTCACCGCGTCGCCGCCGGAGGAGCAGGCGGTACCCACCGTCAGACTGGGTCCCCGGATTCCCCGGCGAATGGCAAACTGGGCGGCGGCCATATTGCCCATGTATTTTGTCATGAGCTTGGGATCTCCCGCTCTGCCGGTCTCTTGCTGGAGCTGTTGAGACCGGACCAGGTAGTCCATACCGTGCAGGGCGGTGCCCATCACGATGCCCACCCGGTCGGAATCCGTGACCAGGCCGCTCTCCTCCACGGCCATGGAGGCCGCGGCAATGGCAAAGCGGGCGAAGGGGGCGGTATCCAGCACCAGGGGATTGGGCATGAACGCCTTGGGGTTGAAGTCCCGCACCTCCCCGGCCCAGCGGATGGGCAGGGAAGAGGCGTCGAAGCCTTGGATCTCTCCGATGCCGCAGCGGCCGGAGACGAGACCTTCCCAGAAGGCCTCCGTGCCGGTGCCCAGGGGCGTCACAGCCCCGGTACCGGTGATGACGATGCGTTTCTCCTCCATGGCTCAGTCTCCGATTTTCCGGAAGGCCAGGCAGGCGTTGTGGCCGCCGAAGCCCAGGGATACGCTGACCGCCGCGTCGAAGTCGGCCTCCCGGGCGGTCAGGGGAACATAGTCCAGATCGCAGTCCGGGTCCGGCTCCGTAAGGCCGATGGTGGGGGGCGCGACGCCCTCCAGGAGGGCCAGAACGCTGACGATGGCCTCCACGGCCCCGGCGGCGCCCAGCATATGGCCGGTCATGGACTTGGTGGAACTGATGACCAGCTTGCTCGCCCGTTCCTCCCCGAAGGCCTTTTTGAGGGCCAGGGTCTCCGTTTTGTCATTCATGGGGGTGCCGGTGCCGTGGGCGTTCACATAGATGCGGTCCGTATCCAGCTGCGTTTCCGCCCAGGCGTCGGCTATGGCCCGGGTCCCGCCCTCCGCCTCCGGGTGGGGGGCGGTCATATGGTAGGCGTCGCAGGTGGAGCCGTAACCGGCCAGCTCTGCATAGATTTTCGCCCCTCGGGCCTTTGCCCGCTCATATTCCTCCAGCACCAGCACGCCCGCGCCTTCCCCCATGACGAAGCCGGTCCTTCGCCGGTCGAAGGGCAGGGAAGCGGCCAGGGGATCCTCGGAAAAGCTCAAGGCCTGCATGCTGCTGAAACCTGCCGCTGCCAGAGCGTTAACCGTGGCCTCCGCGCCTCCGGCGATCATGGCGTCGGCATAGCCGTGGCGGATGAGGCGCAGGGCTTCTCCGATGGCGTTGGAGCCGGAGGCGCATGCGGTCACCGCCGGCATAGCGGGTCCCTTGCATGCAAAACGCATGGCGATCATGCCGGAGGCCATATTGGCGATCATCATGGGGATAAAGTAGGGGCTTACCCGTTTGGGCCCCCGTTCCAGCAGCTTCTGGTGCTCGCTCATGAAGGTGGCGATGCCGCCGATGCCGGTGCCGATGTATACCCCGATCCGCTCCGGCGCCGCGGTGCCGATCACGCCGCTGTCCTCCACGGCCTGGCAGGCGGCGCCCATGGCAAACTGGGTATACAGGTCGGAGTGGAGCACATCCAGCTTCTCCATGTACTGCCTGGGGTTGTAGTCCCGCACCTCGGCGGCGACCTTCACCTTGTACTCGGCGGTATCGAAGCGGGTGATGGGGGCGATGCCGCAGACCCCCGCCTTGATATTTTCCCAAAAGACCGGCACGGTGTTCCCCACAGGGCTGACAATGCCCATGCCGGTGACGACGACTCGATTCATTCCTTGCCTCCGTTGACCTGCTCTGCCAGACGGGAGAGGGTCTCACAGTATTCCGGCATCCGCTTTCTTAAGTTCAGGGGCTTGCGGGTCAGGGCATCGATGAAGCAGTGCTCGCTGCTTCCCGTGACCATGAGGCGCCCGTCCTCTCCCCGGACCTCGTACGCATAACGGAGGCGGATGCCGTTGAAGAAGCGGAGAAGGGCGTAGATGCTGACCAGATCCCCGTATTTTGCCGCGCACTTATAGTCGCAGGATACATGCACCACTGGCATGAGCACGCCATGGGCTTCGATCTGCCGGTAGTCGACGCCGTATTCCCGCACCAGCTCGTCCCGGGCCTCCTCAAACCAGCGGATGTAGTTGGAGTGATGGACGATGCCCATCTGGTCGCTTTCATAGTATGCCACGCGGTGGACGCAGGGCTTCACGTTCATGCTTTCCGATCCTTTCCGATGCGGCGGAAGCGCTGATAGCGCGCCTCCAGCAGCGCAGGCGTGTCCAATGCCAGCAGCTCCGCCAGCTCGGCGCTGAACGCCTGCCGCAGGCTTTCATAGAATTCCGCCTTGCCCAGTCCCTCTTCGGGAATGATCCGCTCGATCATCCCCCCGGCCAGGGCGTCCCGGGCGGTGAGCTTCAGTTGTTCCGCCGCCTCCGAGGCCCGCTTGGGATCCTTCCATAGGATGCTGGCGCAGCCTTCGGGGGATATGACGCTGTATACGGCGTTTTCAAGCATCCAGACCCGGTCCGCCGCAGCCAGGGCCAGGGCTCCGCCGCTGCCGCCCTCCCCGATCAGCAGGGAGATCACCGGTGTCTGCAGGGTCATCATCTCCATCAGATTCTCCGCGATGGCCTGCCCCTGGCCCCGTTCCTCCGCACCGATGCCGCAGTAAGCTCCTGAGGTGTCGATCAGGCAGATCACCGGCCGATGGAATTTCTCCGCCTGCTTCATGAGCCGGAGCGCCTTGCGGTAGCCCTCGGGCTGAGGGGCGCCGAAGCTACGGAGCATCCGCTCCCGGAGACTGTGGCCCTTTTCGATGGCGATCACTGTGACGTGCCTGCCTTCCAGCTCGGCCAGACCGCCCGCCACCGCGGCGTCGTCGCCGTAACGCCGGTCTCCGTGCAGCTCGAAGAAATCCGTAAAAACGCCCCGGATGAGATCCAGACCGGTGGGGCGTCGGTTGGAGCGGGCCAGCTTCACCGTTTCATATGCGCTCCGGCTCATACGCTCTTTCCTCCCTCCCAGGTATGCATCCGCAGCAGCCGGGCGATCAGCGCCCTCTGCTCGCTTCTGGGCACGATGGCGTCTACAAAGCCGTGTTCCAGCAGGAATTCCGCTGTCTGGAATCCCTTGGGCAGGGCCTTCCGGGTGGTCTGCTCGATGACCCTGGCTCCTGCGAAGCCCACGGTGGCGCCGGGTTCGGCCAGGATGATGTCCCCCTCCATGGCAAAGCTGGCGGTGACGCCTCCGGTGGTCGGATCCGTGAGTACGGTGAGATAAAAGAGCCCCGCGTCGGCGTGACGTTTTACCGCGCCGCTGGTTTTTGCCATCTGCATGAGGGAATAGAGCCCCTCCTGCATCCTGGCGCCGCCGGAGACCGTGAAGCCCACCACGCTGAGACGCCGCTCCAAGGCGTATTCAAAGAGCCGGGTGATCCGTTCCCCCACGGCGGTGCCCATGCTGCCCATCATGAAGTAAGGCTCCATGAGGAAGAGACAGCAGGGTTGGCCCAGGATGCTTGCGGTGCCGCAGAGGACGGCTTCCTCCTCTCTGCTGGAGGTACGGGTGGTCTCCAGCTTGTCGGCGTAGCCGGGAAACCCCAGCGGGTCGCCGCTGACCACATCCCCGAACAGCTCGGAAAAGCTGTCCTTGTCCGCCAGGTAGCGGAGCCGCGCCCGGACCCCCATGCGGAAATGGTAGCCGCAGGGGCAGACGTTCAGACTTGCCCAGAGACGGCTGAGGGGAATGGCCTGATGGCAGTTGGGGCAGGTCTTTTCCGGTTCCCGCTCGTCGCTTTGCACCGGGGCCGCGCTGCGGCCGCCCTGCTCCAGTTCATTTTTCGGCTGAAAAAGAAATTTCGGAAAGGGCATTTACCGTCCCTCCATCAGCGTGAGGTCATAGCTGCCGCGCATGAACGGTTCTCCGGAAATGATGCGCAGCTGTTCTTCAATGTTGGTGGGGATCCCTTCGATCACCAGCTCGCAGAGGGCGGCCTTCAGCTTGCGGACCGCCTCCTCCCGGGAGCGGGCGTAGACGATCAGCTTGCCGACCAGGGGATCATAATAGGGGCTGACCTCCACCCCCTGCACCAGGTAGGTGTCGAATCGGACAAAGTGACCGCCCGGGACATGGAGCATGCCCAGCCTGCCGGGAGCCAGGGCGTTGATGCGGCATTCCATGGCGCTGCCCTCCATGACGATCTGCTCCTGGCTGAACCGGAGAGGTATCCCCGCGGCGGTGCGGATCTGCCATTTCACCAGGTCCAGCATGGTGAGCATCTCCGTCACCGGATGCTCCACCTGCAGGCGCACGTTCATCTCCATGAACCAGAAGTTTCCTGCCTTGTCCAGCAGGAATTCCATGGTGCCCACGCCGGTATAGCCGATCTTCTGCACGGCTTCCCGAACCCCGGCCATGAGGGCTTCCCGCTGTTTCCGGCTGACGCCCGGAGAAGGGGACTCCTCGATCAACTTCTGGTGCCGCCGCTGCACGGAGCAGTCCCGTTCGCCTAGGCACACCGCGTTGCCCTGCTCGTCGGCCAGGACCTGCACCTCGATATGCCTGGCGGGCCAGATGTATTTTTCCAGGTACAGGGCTCCGTCCCCGAAGGCGGAGGCGCATTCGGCCACGGCCAGCGGCCACGCCTGGCAAAGATCCTCGGCGTTCTGCAGAAGGCGGATCCCGCGCCCGCCGCCGCCGGAGCGGGCCTTGAGCATCAGCGGGTAGCCCAGCTCCTCACCCCGGGCCAGGGCGTCGGTCATGTCCCGCAGGACGCCGGTGCCGGGAATGGGGCGCAGGGAAGTGCCCTCCACCAGCCTTTTCATTTCCGTTTTGTCTCCCAGACGTTCCATGAGCTCCGGCTCCGGACCGATGAAGACGATGCCGTTTCGGCGGCATTCCCGTGCAAAATCGGCATTCTCCGAAAGAAAGCCGTAACCCGGATGGATCGCCTGGGCCCCGGAGATCAGCGCGGCGGAAAGGATGCGCCGGGGATTCAGATAGCTGTCCTCCGCTGCTGCCGGCCCGATGCAGTAGCGTTCCTCCGCCAGCGCCGCGTGAAGGCTGTCCAGGTCCGCTTCGCTGTACACGGCCACCGTGGCGATGCCCATCTCCTTACAGGCACGGATGATGCGTACCGCGATCTCCCCACGGTTGGCGATCAGGATCTTTGAAAACATGTTCGATACTCCGATTGTTGAAATAAAGGTCAGACGATGGCAAAGGAAAACTCCGCCTTGACGCAGAGCCTGCCGTCCACATACCCCTCTCCCTCCGCAAAGTAAAAGGGCTTTTTGACCTTGATGACCCGGCACCGGGTCTCGAAAAGATCCCCCGGCCGCACCGGGCTCTTGAATCGGACCTTGTCCAGACCGGTATACATGGGCGTTTTGCCCGGTTCCATCTCGCCGGAGAGCAGTACGCAGACGCTCTGGGCCAGGATCTCGCAGAGGATCACACCGGGAACCACGGGATTTCCGGGAAAATGGCCTCGTAGGAACCATTCATCTCCCCGGATGCGAAGTCTGCCCAGGGCTTCTTCCTCCGATTTCTCCGCCTCGTCCAGCAGCAGCATTTCCTCCCGGTGGGGGAGGATGTTCATGAGCTCGGTCCTGTCCATCCTAGTCCTCCATACGGAAGAGGGCAGTGCCGTATTCCACCACTTGCCCGTTTCCGGCGCAGACCTCGGCAATGACCCCGTCCCGCTCGGCGGTGATCTCGTTCATCAGCTTCATGGCTTCGATGATGCACAGCGTGTCGCCCGCCTTCACCCGGTCTCCCACGGCCACGTAGGGGGCGGCGTTCTCGGCGGGGGCGGCGTAAAAGACGCCCACCATCGGGGAGCGGACCACGTCGCCCCCGGCGGATTCCGCCTTCGTCTCCGGCAGGGGGACCACCGGAGCGGAAACGGCAGCCGGAGGGACGCCCCGTTCCAGACGGACCACGGTATTGCCCTCGGTGATCTCCAGCCCCGTCAGCTCCAGCTCCCGCATCAGCTTCGCGTATTTGCGGATATTCGCTTCATCCATCCTATTCTCTCCTCACATCGCCATGCCGCCGTCCACCCGCAGGACCACACCGGTGATATAGTCGGCCTGCAGGAGAAAGGCGACGGCCTCGGCCACTTCCTCCGCCTTTCCTGCCCGTCCCAGGGGGATGGCCGCCCGGAGGGCATCCTCCCCCAGGCCCAGTGAGCGGGTCATATCCGTATCGATCAGCCCCGGCGCCACCGCGTTCACGGTGATGCCCCGGGAGGCCAGCTCCTTGGCGACGGTCTTTGTCAGGCCGATGAGCCCCGCCTTGGAGGCGGCATAGTTGGCCTGGCCCGGATTGCCCATCAGCCCAGCGACGGAGCTGATATTCACGATCCGCCCGTATTTGGCCCGGAGCATAAGACCGCTGCAGTGGCGGATCATATGGAAGGCACCCTTGAGATTGGTGTCCAGCACCGCGTCGAAATCCTCGTCCTTCATGGCGGCAGCCAGCCCATCCCGGGTGATGCCCGCGTTGTTCACCAGGAGATGTACGCCCCCCAGATCGGACCTGATCTTTCCCACGGCGGCCTTTACGGCGTCTCCGTCGGCCACGTCGCACCGGTAGATCTCCGCGCGGACGCCCAGGGCACGGCAGCGTTCCGCAACGGCCTCCGCTTTTTCCGTATTCCCGGCGTAAATGAGGGCCAGATCTGCGCCCAGGGCGGCCAGCTTTTCGGCGATGGCGGCTCCGATCCCCCGGGAGGCCCCGGTGACGACGGCCACTTTTCCCTTCAGCATAGCCGGAGCTCCTTTCTCAGTTCTTCAAGATCATCCATTTTCGAAAGGGGGAAGCAGCGGACGGCAGCATCGATCTTGCCGATGAGGCCGCAAAGGGTCTTTCCCGGCCCCAGCTCCACAAAGGTGTCCGCTCCGGCGGCGATCATGCCCCGGACGGAGGCTTCCCAGCGCACGGGGCTGAACATCTGCTGTCCCAGAACGGCAGCCAGATCCGCCCCGTAAGGCTCCCCGGTGAAGTTCGCGTAAACGGGGATGCGGGGGGACTGCAGCAGCGCCGCATCCAGTTCCGCCTGAAACGCTTTGCCCGCCTCAGCCATAAAGGGGGAGTGGAATGCCCCCCGCACCTTCAGGGGGATCGCCCGTCCGCCCGAGGCCTTCACCGCCGCGGCGAAAGCGGCCATTTCTTCCTCCGCGCCGGATACCGTCACCTGTCCGGGACAGTTATAGTTCACCGGCCAGACCTGACGAAACCCGGAACAGAGCTTTTCCACCGCCCCATCTGTCAGCTTCACCACCGCAGCCATGCCGGTGCGCTGCTTTTCCGCTGCCTGCTGCATCAGCTCGCCCCGGCGGCAGACCAGACGGAAGGCGGTATCCTCCTCCATGGCTCCGGCGCAGTGCAGCGCGCTCAGCTCTCCCAGGGAGAAGCCTGCGGTCATATCCGGCTCGAATCCGGCCTCCCGGGCAGACGCCAGGGCGGCCAGCTCCATAGCCACCATGCAGGGCTGGGTGTTGGCGGTCTCCTTCAGCTCCTCCTCGCTGCCCCGGAAGCACTGCTCCAGGGTGCCGGGACGGATGGCCTCGCAGCGGTCGAATACGGCCCTGGCTGCCGGACTGTGTTCATACAGATCCAGTCCCATGCCTGGCGCTTGGGCCCCCTGGCCGGAAAATACAAACGCTAGCTTACCCATTTCGATGCGCTCCTGAGGATGGGCTCCGCCCCCTCGCAGACCTCCCGCACGATCTCCGCCGCAGGCTGGATCTTGTTGACCATGGCGGCGATCTGACCGGAGAGGAAGCAGCCCTTTTCCAGGTCTCCCTCCTGTACCGCCAGGCGCAGGGCTCCAGTGCCCATTTTATCCAGTTCCTCGTCGGAAACGCCGCCGTATTCCGCCTTCAGGTACTCCCGGGGGAAATTGGTGCGCAGCGCGCGTACGGGATGGCCGGTACGTTTGCCGGTCACCATGGTGCAAAGGTCCTTGGCCTTCAGGATCTTTTCCTTATAGACGGGGTGGATGGAACATTCCTCCGCGGAGAGAAAGCGGGTGCCCATCTGTACGCCGCAGGCGCCCAGCATGAAGGCTGCCGCCATTCCCCGGCCGTCGGCGATGCCGCCTGCCGCGATCACCGGCAGGGAAGTGGCGTCGCAGACCTGGGGGACCAGCGCCATGGTGGTGAGCTCCCCCACATGGCCGCCGCTCTCGCCCCCCTCGGCGATGAGCGCGCTGGCCCCGGTGCGGGTCATGAGTCTGGCCATGGCGACGGAGGCCACCACGGGGATCACCTTGATCCCGGCGGAACGCCACAGCTCCATGTATTGGGCCGGATTCCCCGCGCCGGTGGTGACCACCGCCACCTTCTCTTCGGCTGCCAGCCTGGCGATCTCGCCCGCAAAGGGACTCATGAGCATGATGTTCAGACCGAAGGGCTTCGCCGTCAGCTCCTTGGCGATGCGGATCTGGCTGCGCACATAGTCGGCGGGGGCGTTCCCCGCGGCTACGATGCCCAGGCCGCCCCCTTCGCTCACCGCAGCCGCCAGTTTGCCATCGGCGATCCAGGCCATTCCCCCCTGGAAAACGGGGTATTCGATCCCCAGCAGATCGTTCAGTGTGGTGTGCAGCATGGCTCAGTCCATCTTCGCTTCGATGAAGGCCGCCAGCTCGCCGACGGTCTCCACCTTCTGGTCCAGCTCCACCTCAAAGCCGATCTTATCCTCCAGATCCATCAGCATCTCCACTGTGTCCAGGGAGTCGATGCCCAGGTCCTCGAAACGGCTCTCCGGGGTGATAGCGGAGATGTCGCAGTCGTTCCGGTCGGCGATCAGTTCGGCAATCGCGTTGAATACCATGGTGTTTCCTCCAATTCTCAGCACAAGATAATGTGGACGCCTAAGCGACCTGATCCGATTATACCAGAAAAATAATACAAGTCAATATAAAATATAATATAAAAAACAAGATAAAGATGAGAATGACATTAGATGGTTTTTGATGAAGGACCGGTTATCCTGCCCGGGGACTGAGGATCGATTTCCGACCGATAAAGTGGGATAATATGGCAAATCGAGAAAGAGGGCGCCTGCCGATTCCGGCAGGCGCTGGATTTATATACTTAACCGCCGTATTCCTGACGCCCGCCACGCGGTTTTCACGCAAAAACAGAACGTTAAGGATCGCCCGCAACTGTGGGGCGGGGCAACGGGGGCGTGCAACGGAGCCGAGAAGGCTTCCTGAAGCGGCTTGCCTGAAACCGGCGATGATGATATGATGAACCATAATGGTTTTGGATAACTCCCCACTGGAAGGAGAGCGGCGATGAGGATCGTATTTGTTCGGCACGGAGAACCGGATTATGCGAACGACTGCCTGACTGCGCTGGGGCGCGAGCAGGCGAAGGCGGCGGCGATCAGGCTGAAGGAAGAGGGGATCGAGGAGATCTGGTCCTCGCCCTTGGGCCGTGCACGGGAAACGGCGCAAGCCGCGTCTGACGTGCTGGGGCTGCCGGTCCGGACTCTGGATTTCATGCGGGAAGTGAGCTGGGGGAGCGTGGACGGCACAGAGCTGTTCGGCGGAGGGCATCCCTGGGCCATCGTCTTTGAGATGACCAGGCAGGGGATCAATCTGAACGATCCAAACTGGCGGGATCTGCCGTATTTCCGCACCAATCGCCTTCTGGACTGCATCGATCAGATCGAGAGCGGGATCGACGGGTGGCTGGAGCGGTACGGCTATATCCGGGAAGGCGCCTACTACCGGCACAGGTTGGAGGAAAAGCCGCAGCGGACCATTGCTCTGTTCAGCCATGGCGGCTCGTCCGCCGCGGCCATGGGGCATATCCTGAATCTGCAGTTTCCCTGCGCCTGTGCGCTGCTGCACATCGATCACACCGGGATCACCGTGGTGCAGATGGAGACACGGGCCGGGGGCGGTACGCTTTCCCGGCTGACTCTGACCAACGACGCGGAACACATCCGGAAACTGAAGGATCCATCGAAGGAGGCGGAATGAAATGGAAGCTCTGGAAGCGATCCTTACCCGGAGAAGCACAAGGAATTATAAGCCCGACGCCGTGGAGGAAGAGAAGCTGGACCGGATCCTCCAGGCGGCCAGGCAGGCGCCCAGCGGCGGGAACAATCAGACCAATCACTTCCTGGTGATCCGGAACCGGGAAGTCCTCGGGAAGCTGATCGGGATGACGGAAACGGCATTCGCCAAAATGGAGATCGCGGAGGATACCTATGCCAGCCTGAAGCATGCGATAAATGCGTCGAAAAAAGGGGGCTACGTCTTCTGCTACAACGCGCCCGTCCTGATCGCCGTGGCCAACCGCAGGGACTACGGCAACAATATGGCGGACTGCGCCTGCGCCATCGAAAACATGATGGTCGCGGCCAACGCGCTGGATCTCGGCAGCTGCTGGATCAACCAGCTGCGGTGGCTGAACGAGGAACCGGCCCTGGTGGAGTATCTCCGGTCCCTGGGGATGAAGGAGGATGAGCGCATTTACGGCGCGGTGATCATCGGCTATCCCGCCGCCGAAAGCGGCCTGCCGAACCGGGATCTCATGGCGCAGAAGGGCAATGAGGTGACCTTTATCAACTGAACCGGTCTGCAGGGTCGACCGTTCAACTGGCCCAGCAGATTTCGCGCCCGCAGGCGCGCGGCTGCGATGCGAAAAGGGTTTGCGTTGGACGCGCACCCTTTCAAGGTGTAGAGATAAACCCCGGATTTGTCATTGCGGGGAGGGTTCCGGCGAAGCGAATGCTTTGCGGGGAAGAGGAGGAGCGACCGAACGCTCACAAGCTGGGGCGGCTCTTACGCTAACCGCGGATGCGCGGCCCGTGAGGTCCGCGACGACGACCGACGCGGCAATCTGTTCTCTCGTCCCCGCAAAATGGCAAGAGAATCAGGACGGGAGTTGCGGCAATGACAGGAATCGTAATCGAGAAGCGGGACCCGGAAGGGCCCCGTCTTTTTTCGTTCTCCCGTCCCCGGAAGGAGGGTCCAAAGGGGCAAACCGCCGCAGCGGATTGCCTTCCCTCGGGGCTGCGAAGCAGGGACGCGGGAATGAATGGACTGTCGTAGGCAGCCCAGAGCCGCGCCGGACCGAGCTGCAGCGCGGCAGGCGGCGCGAAGCGATGGATGAGGGACGAGAGGACGGATTCCCACGCCGGCGCGTGTACCGGATCGGAATGACGGAGCGCGCGCCCGTCATTGCGAGGCCCCGCAGGGGCCGCGGCGGTCCGTTTTCCACTTTTCCCGTAAAGTCACGCCCCGCCGGGAAGCGGAAAAGAAAGATTACTCACGATATTCATCATCTTGTCCCCGTCCGATGGGAGCGAGAAGAAATCTCCATATTTCGTAAAGATAGGGCCGTATACCGCGGCGCATCCCCCATATATTGGAACGAACCGTTCGGAAAGATGACATTTTGGAAATCCAAAGATGCCGGACAGGAGATCCGGATGATGAGGTGCGATGTGAGAATATATTAAAATTCAAGCAAATTGTGTTTCGATCAGACGGGATAAAGAATAATTATTCACAAGAAAATATTATTGTAATTTTATTCCTTTTGTGCTATCTTTGAGTATACCGTGCAAAAATGGGTTCGTATGGGATTCTTTCAAAAAATGACAAGAAACGGACCGATAGTTACAAAAAGTTGCACGGGATAAAGCTTCGTTTAATATTTGCGTCAGGAGGAAACACGCAATGAAGAAACGCATACTTTCGATCCTGCTCGCGCTCGTATTTATGCTGAGCCTGTTCCCCTCGTCGGTGCTGGCTGCCGGGAACCGGAATGAGGTTGAGCGTTCGATCGTGCAGGAAAGCATCTCTGCCGCGCCTGCGGAAGAGAGCAAGGCCGAACCGGAAAAGAAGGACAAGACGTATGTCATTGATCCCGATGCGCTCCCGGTCGACCTCGACCTCGAGCAGACGATCTTCGATTCTATCGGATCGACCATTGTAGCGGTGACCGGCAAGAGCCTGCCCAAGGATGCCAGGCTGGAGGTCACGCCCTATGCTGGGCCGGATTCCGATCAGTATATCCGGGCGATCCGGGATCAGTACAAAGTGGATCTTTCCAATGAACAGATCCTGGATGTAAAGATCCTGGACGGCGAGAAGCACTGGGAGCCCACCGGCGGCGAGTCCGTCATGCTCTATTTCATCAATGAAGATTACGGTTCCGGCACCCGTGTCTGGCATTTCGCGGACAAGGGTGATCGCGGCGTGGCCAGCGAACTGCAGACCATTGGCGACGACGGCTATATCGGCTGCTACACCACCGGTTTCTCCTACTATGTGGTGGCCAACGCCACGCCGATCGACCGCAGCGGAGCGAAGGGCGGCGAGCCCACCCGGGCCGTGGGAGAATTCTATACGGTCAACTTCTACGTCGGGACAGAAACAGACCCCGTAAAGACGATCAACATCCAGAAGGGTGAAACCATCGGCAAGAACAATATGCCGTCTGACCCCACCAAGGATGGCAATCGTTTCGACGGCTGGTATGACGCAGATAACACGCAGATAACTGCGGATTATTCAACGGATGAGATCACAACGATCGATGCCTACGCGCGCTTCGTCGAGGCCTGGACCGTCACCTTCTACAACCGGGACGCTCAGGTCTATCAGACCGTTCTGGTCGATAAGGGCACTTCCATCGGCGATCAGCTGCCGGCTGTCATTGCCAGGGATGATTATGACGCCTACTGGGCCATCGGTGCGATCGTTCAGGGCGGTCAGGGTAACGAAATTAGGGTGACCGGGGACCGGATCGATGCGAGCTTCACTCCCGCCGAGGATACCATCATCGTTCCTGATTACGCTGGGATCGTTTATACGATCAGATTCTACGATGAAGACAAAGAAGCTGTAGTAACGACCAAAACCGTAACGGCCAGCAGTTCCTACTGCCTGAACGACGTTCCTGCCGTTCCCGACAAAACCGACTGCTCCGGTAAGTGGGTATACAGCGGCGGCGACTTCTCGAACCAGGTGAACGCAAAGACGGCTGGCGATGCGGCTACACGTACGCTGGACGTATGGGCGGAGTACGAACAGAACGTTTTCACCGTTACCTACATTTATTACACAATTGAAAACGGTGAAGAAGTCTTAAATACCCATAAGACCGACCGCTACAATAAAGGGAAGAATCTTGTCCTTCCGTCTGACCCGGTGGTCGAGGGCAAGGATTTTATCGGCTGGTATGTGGGGGAGACGGAGTATACCGGCGGAGAGGCCGTAAACTCCGACCTCACTCTGATTGCAGAGTTTACCGATCAGTTTTATGTCCGGTTCGTCGTCCTGAATGATGATGGAACGGTGAAGGAGACCCTTTCCCAGTATTTCCGCAGTGCAGGCGAAGCCATCGGCCAGATGCCCCAGGATCCCTTCGTGTCCGGCAAGGTCTTCGAAAAGTGGGTCAAGGAAGGCACGGATACCGAAGTCACCGCGGAGACGGTCGTAGAGGCGAGCTTTGTCGCCGTTGCCGTCTTCCGTGCGATCGACATTTATAAAATCACCGCGCAATACTACTATCTGAACGACAGCGGTACCGAGGTCGTCTGGAACACGGACCTTCTGCAGGTGGAAGCCCATGAGCTGCCCTATACCATTACCGCTCCCTCCACCACCCAGACCGATCCCAACGAGGTTGCCGGCGCCCCGATCTACTACCCCGAGACCCCCACGGTTGAGGTAAAATCGACAGATTTTGATAGCAATAAAGAATGCACGGTCCGGATCAAATACGTTCCCTATACGGCGGAATATGACTTCGTCTACAAGCTCAAGGATCTCACCGGAGACGACTATACCGAGATCCCGGATTCCAGAGAGCATGTTTACGGCGTTCTCAACAGCTATGTGACCCCCACCGTCAAGACCTTCGATTATGCGGTTCTCGAGCTTGCCGAAGGCGCAAATATCACGCAGGCTGAAGGTCAGGAACTTGTGGTAAAGTATACCCGCAAGAATTACCAGCTCACGTATGAGTCCAACGGCGGCAGCTATGTGGGCGGTGTTACTGTGCCTTACGGTACGGAGCAGGCAGTCACCAGTACTGTCCCGACCCGTAACGGGTATACCTTTGCAGGTTGGTTTACCGATGAAGCACTGACACAAGCAGCTGGCAGCACAGTTACTGTCAACGGCAACACCACCCTTTACGCCAAGTGGACGGGCGATACGGTTCCTTACACCATCGTGTACATGTTCGAGAAGTACAACGATACGGGTACCGCATCCTCCTATGTATACGACAACTCCAGGGATGCAACCGGCACAGTTGGCACGACGGTTCAGGCTTCCAGCGCACCGACTATCACGCGTACCGGCTGGGAGGCGGATACAACCAAAAACGCGAGCTCCAGCGTTGTGATCGCGGCAGACGGCTCTTCCGTTCTCTATGTGTATTACAAGCTGCGGACATATACCCTAACCTTTAACCGAAATAGTCGTGGCTGGATAATAAAACCCGATGGATCAACGACAACCAGCACTTATAGCATCGATGTCAAGCTTGGCCAGGACATCTCCGGATTATGGCCATCTGCCGGTGCTAATAATCGATATTTTACCGGCTGGTATATGAATGGTACTAGTGGTGGTGCGTTTGCTACAAAACAGCTTATTATGAATACGGAGTTGTTGCCCAATTCGGGAACAAGCCGAACGTTCTATGCTCGTTGGAGTACAAGTTCGTCTACGCGAACGATAAACTACTGGCTGCAGAACGCAGATGATAATGGCTATACAAAATCAGATACTTATAGCCAGACAGTTTACAGTAGCAATACATTTACACCGAAAGAGATTGCCGGCTATACCTATGACCACAGTCAAAACAGCAGCAATACATATAATTTTTACTACAACCGCGACACCTTCAAGATTGACTACTTCAATGGCAGCACGAATCTGAAGACGATCGAGAACGTTAAGTTTGACGCGACGATCACGTCCAACACCTATAACTGGACGCCGACGGCGGCCCAGTGCGGCGTGGACAGCGACTATACCTTCGCTGGCTGGTATTCCGATTCCGGCCTGACGACCACCTATACCTTTAATAAGATGCCCGCGTCCAACCTGGTGCTCTATGCCAAGTGGACTGCACCTTCCTATACGGTCACGTTCGTGGACGGCGAGGATACTGCAACTATCTATGATACCAAGACGGTAGAGAAGTACAAGAAGGTCTCCGCCCCGGAGACGACCCCCAGCAAAGCGGGCTACGTCTTCGACGGCTGGTACACCACTGCGGACGGGAATACCCTCTACGACTGGAACAACCAGATCACGGCGGATACCACGATCTATGCTCACTGGACCCGGGCCACTCTGTCCTATACGGTCCATTATGTGGATGATACCGATGCGCATAATCCGGTAGCAGCGGACAAAATCGTAACCAACCCGAACTTTGTTGTGGATCAGGTCGTCACCGAGCAGGCGATCGCCGTGGCGGGCTACCGTCCCCAGAAGAACAGCGAGACCATGACCCTGACCGCTGTGGACAGCGACAACGTGATCACCTTCGTGTACAGCGCCAAGGCGGATACCACCAGCTATACGGTAAAGTATATCCTGGATCCGAATGAGTATCCCGGTAATATCGAAGTTGCTTCACCGAAGACCGTTAGTAATGTGCCCGGCGATACCGCCTCTGTGATCGAGCTCGCCGCAGCGATCGATTACGAAGCGTTCTATGCAGAACATACAAATCTGAACGGGATCGAGTTCTACCCGGATGAGGTGGAAAAGACCCTGGTCCTGACGGCCAACGCGGAGCAGAATGTTCTGACCTTCGTGTATTCCAGCTTCAAGAATGCGACAGTCACCGTCAATTTCCTGGATATGGCCGGAAATCCCATTGCGGATCCGGACGTCCAGCACCTGAAGGTCGGTAAGACATTCACCCTCTCCCGCACACCCATCGCCGGGTGGGAGCTGAACAAGGCTGTCGCGGGTGCCGAATACAGCGGAGAGACGGCAGGTACAACTTATAAGATCACCGAGGCGACCACGGCGAACGGATTGACCTTCACCCTCTATTATCAGAAGAAGATCACTATTACCGCGGCCAGCGCCAGCAAGCAGTATGACGGGGATGCCCTGACTCTGTCCGTGAATCTGGCTGACCAGGTCATTTATAATCCTGATGATCTGATGACTGGTCATAGCCTGGTGGGAATTGAATTTGATTATGCAAATACCGATAATCCGAATAATAATGGTCGGATCAATGCCGGTATTGCTACTGTGACTCCGAAGAACGCGGAGTTCTCCGGCGTTCCGAATACCAACGCCACGGGTCAGCCCTACTATACGGTACAGTATGTCAGCGGCACTCTCGAGGTGACGAAGATCAACGTCACCATCCGTATCGAGCCTGACCGCTGGACCGGGAACATCTATGACGGCACGGAAAAGAAGACTGGCTTCACTAACCCGAGCAAGGGAATCGCGGATTACGTGATCATCAGCCATGAAGGTTACGCGGCTGAGTATCTGGATGACGTATGGGAAGCGGTGAAGTCCAAGGCAACCTATGATGCCTCTGCTGTCGGCCTGGGTTATGTCGGCATTGCGGAAAGCGACGCCGGGGACTATGAATACTTTGAAAATGCTGTGACCCTTGCGGATCTTCCGAATGATCCCAACTACAGTGTCAGCATCTATATCCGTCCCGGCCTCCTGGAGATCAAGCCTGCGCCGGTGACGATCACGACAGGCTCGGATACAAAGGTCTATGACGGCACAGCCCTGACCAAGGATGAGGCCAGCATTTCCGGCCTGGTTCAGGCCGATGAGGGCAAGGTAACGGTCACCGCCACCGGCAGCCAGCTCCCGGTCGGTAACAGCGATAACACTTATTCCATCGATTGGGGCACTGTCAATTCGAATAACTATAATATCACAGAGAATCTCGGCGTCCTGACGGTGACCGGCGGCCAGCTGACGGTCACGGTGAAGGACATTGAGAAGACCTATAACGGCTCCGAGCAGGAAGGCCGCCCCTTCGTGGCTTCCGTCACCGGCACCGGCGCGACCATCACCACCGATGACTACACCATCGAAGGCTTGGCGATCGGCGACGTTCTGACCATCATCTATACCCCTGCCAAGGGCAAGGATGTCGGAACCTATGAGAATGGCTACTTCGCTGCATCCTACGATATCAAGCATGACGGTGAAGACACCTCAGGAAACTACCTCAGCGCCGTTTTCAACCCCGGCAAGCTGACGATCACGAAGGCGACCATGACGGTCGAGGCTGTTGACTACAGCGGGAAGTATGACGGTGAAACCCATGAGGGCGGCGGCAGCGTTGGCAGCGATGTAATTGGTACCACAAGCTATACATACAGCACCGACGGCGGTGAGACCTGGACCGACGAAGTGCCAAGTATCACCAACGTAGGCACCGTGACCTACAAGGTCAAAGCCACCAACCCGAACTATAGTGACGCCACCGCCGACGGTACGCTGACAGTGACGCAGCGGACCGTAACGGTGAGCGTGGAAGACAAGACGGTCACATACAACGGCTCTGAGCAGAGCGGTAATACCGAGTACACGTTTGAGAACGTTGTGAATGGCCAGACGGCGACGATCACGTACACGCCTTCGAAGGGCACCCTGGCTGCTACTTACGATAACGGCAGCTATGTGGCAGATACCTTTAAGGTTGTAGACGTTGAAGGCACTGATGTTACTGCCAACTATGCACTGGGCACGCAGACTGCAGGTAAACTGACGATCACGCAGGCTTCTGTGGCGATCACGATCACGGCGGCGAGCCAGGCGTGGACGTATGACGGCAGCGCGCATGCGAACACCGAAGGAACGGTGACGAGCGGCGAACTGCTGACAGGCGACACGCGGGTGGCAGAAGCCACCGGCAGCGTGACGAACGTAGCGGACACGGCAAACGGGAACAACCCGATCGCAGCCGGCTACAAGATCATGCACGGCAACGAGGATGTGACGGCGAACTACGCGATCACGGCAGTTGCCGGCACGCTGACGATCAACCCGAAGGCTGTGACAGTGACGGCGAAGAGCGAAGCGTTCACGTACGATGGCAGCGCGCACAGCAACAGCGGTTACGATGTGGACGGCCTGGTGGGCGACGATGCGATTACGGCGACTGTGACGGGCAGCATCACGTTCCCGAGCGAGAGCCCGGTAGCAAACGTGGTAGCGAGTTACGAGTTCACGACGGGAACGCCGGGCAACTACAGCGTAACGACAGCAGACGGCCAGCTGACCATGACGAAAGCGACCGTGGCGATCACGATCACGGCGGCGAGCCAGGCGTGGACGTATGACGGCAGCGCGCATGAGAACACCGAAGTGACGGTAACGAGCGGCGAGCTGCTGACGGGCGACGAGCTGGTAGCGGAAGCGACGGGCAGCGTGACGAATGTGGCCGACACGGCAGAGGGGAACAACCCCATCGCGGCGGGCTACAAGATCATGCACGGCGACGAGGATGTGACGGAGAACTACGCGATCACGCCTGTAGCCGGTACCCTGACCATCAAGCCTATCAACGTGACGGTGACAATCACTGGTCATAACAACACTGCGGCCTACGACGGCGACGAGCACACCGTCACGGGCTATGATGTAGAGATCAGCAATTCTCTGTACACCGCGAATGACTTTACTTTCAGCGGAACAGCGACTGCGACCCGAACGAACGTGGTGGAAGGCGAGGACGCGGACGGGCAGACCGACATGGGTCTGGCTGCGGCTCAGTTTGCGAACAACAACACCAACTTCGGCACCGTGACCTTCAACGTGACGGACGGTTACCAGAAGATCACCCCTGCCGCGCTGACGGTAACGATCACCGGTAAGAATGACTCCAAGACCTATACCGGCAGTGAGCAGAGCGTAACGGGGTACGATATCAGCATCCCTGCAGGGGCGACGCTGACAGTAGCTGAGATCAGCGGCCCCGATCAGGATGCGGCTATCGCGAAAGGCACAGACGTCGACGGCGGAAGCAATGCCGACAAGACTTACCCCATGGGTCTGACGGTTGACCAATTCAGCACGACGAATACGAACTATACGGTGACATTCGATGTGACGGATGGTTGGCTGAAGATCACGACTGCCGAGCTGACCGTGACCATCACGGGCAACAACAATACCCTGGTCTACAACGGCTCTGAGCAGAGCGTAACGGGATATACGATCAGCATCCCCGAAGGGGCGACCCTTACGGTGGCTGAGATCAACGGCCCTGCGCAGGAAGAAGCCATTGCCAAGGGCGCGAACGTCGATGGCGGAAGCAATGAAGATGGCACGTACCCGATGGGCCTGAAGCCTGGTGACTTTGGCACGGATAACGAAAACTACACGGTAACTTTCGAAGTGACAGACGGCTGGCTGAAGATCACGCCGAAGGAAGTTACAGCAAAAGTAAATGATGCGACAAAAGTATATAATGGTGAACGGCAAGAGGGCGAAACAGTCGTACAGTTTGCGGGTATCATCGAAGGGGAAACTGCGAGTATCACTTATAATCCTGCGGCAGGCATAAATTTTGGTAATTATACTGGCAGCTTTGGCGACGAAAGCGGTACTGGTTTCCGGGTAATAAAACAGGATGGCAGCGACAGCACAGGAAACTACACGCTGAAGACATTGACGGCCGGCAAGCTGGAGATCACGGCGAAGAAGGTCACGATTACAGCGAATAACGCGGGCAAGACCTATAATGGCAGCGCGTTGACGGAGTCTGGCTTCACAGCGAGCGCTCTGGAAGAGGGCGACACGCATACCTTCACGGTTACGATGACGGCTGACAGCACGATCACAAACGTCGGAACGCAGCCGAACGTGATCGCTACTGTGGACGGCGAAGCGGTAGAAACCGGCGCAGAGAAGAAGATCGGGAATTACCTTGTAACGACAGTTGACGGTACGCTGACGATCAACCCGAAGGCTGTGACGATCACGGCGAAGGATGCGAGCAAGGCTTATGACGGCGAACCGCTGACGGAGGCTGGCTTCACCGCAACGGATCTGGAAGAGGGCGACACGCATACCTTCACGGTTGTGATGACGGCTGAAAGCACGATCACGAACGAAGGCACGCAGCCGAACGTGATTGCGACGGTGGACGGCGAATCGGTAGAAACCGGCGTGGAGAAGCAGATCGGGAATTACCTGGTCACGACGGCGAACGGCACGCTGGAGATCACGAAGGATACGAAGGCGATCGTGATCACCTCCGCAACGACAGCCTGGACGTACGACAGCAAGCTGCACAAGGATGAGACCTACACGGTGACCTACGGCGGCGAAGCTGTAACGGCGGGTGGAGGCGGCAA
>JAEEGI010006342.1_pt1 | contig 26749 bp, 27 predicted proteins | sample 8958751 | NCBI WGS metagenome assembly JAEEGI01 (sample SAMN16246545, study PRJNA631951) | gut metagenome | biome: gut microbiome; feature: rumen; material: KS-attached | host: Bos | place: Iran: Karaj | collected 2018-10 | reverse complement strand
CAGTCTTCAAATCATCTTCAAAGAAAGCAACAGCTCCAGGCACGAAGTCGCTTTGTTCGTATTGAGCTTCAGCAGGGGTATTGTCCGGGCGTTTGGTTCCGCACTGGTCGCAGAACTTTCCGGTGTTGCCCTTGTGGCCGCACTCTGGGTTAGGGCAAGTCCAGGTGCCAGGCTTGGCAACTGTTACTTCCTCGCCATCGTCTTCATCCTCGTCGTTGTCTTTGTTCTTGTCTTTCTTTTTCTTACCGTCAAGAATGCCGTCTATTCCGTCAAAAACCTTGTCAACGGTCTTATCTACCGTCTCTTCGGTCTTGTTCTGGGTCTTGTCCTTTACAGCCTTTCCGATTTTCTTCAGAAAGCCCTGGGCCTCAGCGCCTGATGCAACAAACAGGAGCATCGCGATGATTAAAGCAAACTTTTTCATACCTATAATGTTTTGATTATTAATTCTTATTCGATACAGCCCATATCAATGGCCTTGCGTACCATCTGAATGGTGCCGTTAGTCTCAAATTTGGCCTTGAGTTTCTTGCGGTACCACTTGATGGTATTCAAGCTCAGACACATTACCTGTGCAATCTGAGGACTTGTCTTTCCTTCAGCTATCATTTGCAGGATCTGAACCTCTTTTTCTTTCAGGGATACTTTTGTTTCCATAACAATACAAAAATCGTGAAACTAAAAACCAAAAACACTATACCAAAGGATAGAAAACACCACCCTTTCGGGTAGTTTTTCGTTAGTTAAGCGTCGCTTTCTCCCAGTTTGGTAAATTTGTGAGTGTTTTTAAGCTTTTCGATTATGAGAAAGTTTGTCTTGACATTTGTGGTTGCTGCTTTGGGCTGGGTTTCATCCTATGCACAGTATTCTGACCACAGGGGGCGTAATACGGATTCGCTGGAGAGGGTGGTGGCCGGATGGACTGCAGAAAAGATAGAGACAGCCTCTGCAGATGATGTTAGCGGCTTGATCTCGGCATATAAAGATCTGATGTGGGGCTATCTTCAGACAAACAGGGATAAGAGTATGGAGTATGCCAGGACGGCTCTCCGGTTAAGTTCAGAAAGAGGTTTCTGGTATGCGGCTCAGGATGCGTCAAGAGTTCTGGGAATGCACCATTACGCTGCAGAGCAATGGGATTCTGCCAGTTTCTTCTATAACAAGAGCCTTGAGATGGTACGGAAGATGGAGGATAAGGTCACTACCCGATACAATGACAAGATATATGACCAGAAATCCATAGACGATGCTAAATCCGCTTTGTACGGTGCTTTGGGCAATATGTACAATGTTATGGATTCTATTCCCAGGGCGATGGAGTATTACAAGATGGCCGGGGATATTTTTGACAAGTACGGATGGAAGGAAAGCAATGCCATTCTCTGGTACAATATGGGAGAAACCTGGCTGGAAGAGGGAGATATGTCTCAGGCGGAAGAATGCTACAACAAATCCCTTGGCTATGCCAGGGAAAGCGGAGATTCCCTTCAGATATCCTCTCCCCTGAAAGGTCTCGGAGCTCTGTATCTGGCGCAGGGGAAAACATCCAGGGCCCTCAAGTGCCTGGAGGAGGCGGACAAGTATTATTCTCTTCACGAGGACCAGGAGTTCCGAGCCCGCCTGGAGACTCTGGATGTTATGAGAAAAGTGCTCATTCAGCAGAAAAAGCAGCTCAGATGGCTTTTCTGGGGGGCGTTGTGCCTTGTTTTGCTGATGGTGGTGCTGATGCTCTATGTAAGGAGAAATGTACTTTTGAAGCGTAAGAGCACGGTGGCGGACGAGGTGATAGAAGAAGCCATCAGCGATATGGAAAAAATAGAAGATAGCCCGGATAGTCCCGATGTGGAACTCACAGACAGGGAGAGGCAGATCCTCCAGTTTATTTCACAGGGGAAGACAAGCCCTCAAATCGCTGAGAAAATGTATCTCTCGCTTCCAACGATAAAATGGTACAGGAAAAAACTCCTCATTAAATTTGAGGCATCCAATACGGCAGACCTTGTATTCAAGGCCAAGGAAAAAGGTCTTATCTGATTATTTCTTGGTAAAGACCACGTAGAGGCCTTTAAGATTGGCTCTGTCCTTTTCCGGCACGCCCGGTCCGTAATCTGGGTCCTCCGCCTTGAGGCTGAATTCGTCACAACCAAGTTCAACCAGAGCCTTCACTATGTTTTCAGCCCTGTCTTCTGCCAGGGCAGCCTCCTTTGGATCAACAGCTGTATTGTAGTACAGGACCTGGACTATGAGTCTTGTGCCAGGAGTGTTTTTGATATATTCGGCGATCTTCTGTATCTCGTTAAAACTCTGGAACTTAAGTTCTGCAGATCCCGGCAGGAAAGCAATTTTCTTGCTTGCATATACTCCGTACAGGTTCAGTGCTGCGTCAAATCCAACCGTGCGTTTCGATCCACATTCTGCACAGAATTTACCGGTATTTCCCTTATGGAGGCATTCAGGATTGGTACAGTCCCACGTTCCTGCGTCAGGCCTCTCTTCTCCATCTTCGTCATCTTCGTCATCTTCATCCAGATTGTTGGCCTTCTTTCCTTTCTTTCCCTTCTTGTCTTTTTTACCCGTAAGAAGGTTATCTAAAGCATCAAAAGCCTTGTCCACTGCTTTGTCCACGGTGGATTCGGTCCTGTCTGCGGTTTTGTCCTTGGCTTCCTTGCCCACTTTCTTGAAAAAGCCCTGGGCATCAGCAACTGCTACAGTAAGCAGAAACATCACAATGAGTAAAGCAAACTTTTTCATACTTGTTTTATTATGGGATGATGTTCCAAATATACGAATAATAATAAAAAAAAACCACCCAAAAGAGTAATCTTGGGTGGTAAAAACTAAATAAGACTTTAATAAAAAGCTTAGTATTCGTCCTCGTTGAAGAAAAAGTCTTCTTTGCTAGGATAATCAGGCCAGAGGTCTTCAATGCTGTCGAACACCTCTTCCTCGTCTTCGATGTCGTTGAGGTTCTCTATAACCTCGTCTGGAGCGCCGGAACGCATCGCATAGTCTAAAAGCTCGCTTTTGGTGGCCGGCCACGGAGCATCCTCCAGTTTGGATGCAAGCTCTAAGGTCCAATACATTTTTCTCTTCTTTTCTAAAATGGGGTGCAAATATATATACTATTTTCCAATATGCAACCAAATTTTTAAGGAAGCCAGAAGACTTCCGGTGTATTGGTCACCGCATTGAAAAATCGTGCCAGAGTGAACAGATAGTCACTCAGGCGGTTAAGGTATTGTTTGCACTTTGAGAGATTGGCTTCCAGATCAGGGTCGGAGGAGTGAAGATTGATTGCCCTTCTTTCGACACGGCGGCAGATAGTGCGGGCGACGTGGCAGTGGGCGGCCTGGATAGGGGCTCCCGGGATGACGAAGGCTTTCTGGGGAGGAATCTGTCCGGTCATATCGTCAATACTTTCCTCAAGGAACTGCGTTTCAGATTCTTCCATCGGTTTAAGAGCCTTGCCGGTACCTTCTTCAGGCATCGCGAAGAAAGCGGAAACCTTCATAAGGGTCTGCTGGATGCGAAGGAGGTCTTTGCGGATACGGGTAGCCATTTCCGCTGTATTGGCAGGATTCTCGCTCTCGGCGATGATAATGCCGATATAAGATATCAGCTCGTCTGCATCTCCGTAAGCCTCGACCCTTGGGTCATTTTTGAAAACTCTTTTTCCTCCAACCAGGGACGTAGTGCCCTGGTCTCCGGTTTTGGTGTATATCTTCATCATGTATTTGCTAGTGTAGGGTTTGGATTTTCTGTGTCGCTTTCGATTCTTCCATCGCGGAGACGGACAATCCTTCTGGCAAATCTGGAGATGTCTTCTTCGTGGGTCACTATGATGATGGTGTTGCCTTGTCTCCAGATTTTCTCGAAGATGTTCATGATCTCCACCGATGTCTTTGTGTCCAGGTTACCGGTAGGCTCGTCTGCCAGGATTATGGTAGGGTTGTTGATAATGGCTCTTGCGATGGCCACTCTCTGCCTCTGTCCGCCGGACAGTTCGTTAGGTTTGTGATCCATCCTGTCGGAAAGCCCCACCACTTCTAAAGCCTTGGTTCCCAAGCTGATCCTTTCTTTCTCCGGGGTGCCGCAGTAAATCAGCGGAAGAGCCACGTTTTCAAGGGCTGAGTATCTTGGAAGAAGGTTAAAGGACTGGAATACGAAACCTATCTGGCGGTTTCTGACATCGGCCAGGTCAGAGTCTTCCATCTGGCTGACATCCGTACCGCCGAGGATGTATTTTCCGGAAGTAGGGGTATCCAGGCAGCCAAGGATGTTCATCATCGTGGACTTGCCGCTACCGGAAGGACCCATAATCGCGATATAGTCGTTCTTCCTGATGGACAGGGATACTCCATCCAGGGCGTTAACCTGCTGTGTTCCCAGGATGTATGTCTTGTGAAGGTTCTCGATTCTGATAACCTCGCTGTTTTTGGTGAATTCTTCCATCTTGTCAAGCTATCTGGCGGAAAAACTCCTTCATGGCCTCCTTCAAGGCTTCCAGAGCCTTAGGGGTATCCCATTTGGAAGTATCCTCCTCTCCCACACGGTTGGAGACACTGCGTATCTCCATGAATTTTACATATTCGTTGAGGCAGACATAGAAAAAGCCCGCTCCTTCCATAGTCTCTATTTGAGGTGAGTATTTGTCTATCAGGCGGCCGATGGTCTTCTCTTCTCCGGTTATGGTCTGGATGGTAACGCCTACGGCTCTCTTGTAAGACTTGGCTATATCGTTGAAAAACTCCGGCAGAGGAAGCATTTCCAGAGCCCCGTCCTTGAACGGGAACAGATTGGCGTCCAGTGTCTTGGAATCGAACAGGGTAAGGAATCCGGATGCGGTCATGAATCCCAGGTCCCCGAAGAATTCCTTTTCCACCAGGGCGGTACTGCCTATAGGGAAGGCTTCGAGGTCATAGCTTCCGGCGATGCCGATGTTGATGGCAAGGGCGTAGGGGTTGCCATCGGATGAGGCTTCCACAATCTTCTTGGTTACGCGATAGCAGGCGGACGTGGTGCCGATGCCGGTAAGCATAAAGTCCACCTGGAATTTTCCTGCAATCTTGCTTTCATACAACCGGATTGCCTGGATAGCGCAATCCAATTCTTCCTGCTCAGCGGAGCAAATCAAAATTCTCATAATTCAAGTCCTATCTTGTTTGTCAATGAAGCGGTGATCCAATCAAACGGAGGAACTCTTCCCTGGTCTTGCGGTTGTTGAGGAAGGCTCCGGTGAAAGCGGATGTGGTGGTTACTGAGTTCTGCTTCTGGACTCCCCTGATCTGCATGCACATATGGGCAGCCTCGATAACAACGGCCACACCGAGCGGCTTGAGGGTCTTCTGGATGCAGTCTCTGATCTGTACGGTGAGCCTTTCCTGAACCTGGAGCCGGCGGGCATAAGCGTCCACAACCCTAGGAATCTTGCTGAGCCCGGTTATGTAACCGTTTGGTATATAGGCAACGTGAGCCTTGCCGTAAAAAGGCAGGAGATGATGCTCGCACATAGAATAGAGCTCAATGTCTTTTACCAGAACCATCTGCTGATATTCTTCCTTGAACATGGCGCTCTTGAGAATTGCCACAGGGTCAATCTGGTAACCGTGCATCAGGAACTGCATGCTTTTCGCCACCCTTTCCGGAGTTTTAAGGAGACCTTCCCTGGATGGGTCTTCTCCCAGCAGACCGAGTATGTCCTTGTAATGCTCCGCCAGTTTACTGGTTGTTTCCGGCGTGAATATTTCTTTTTTCTTGTATGTCATAAAACCGCTTCTTTTCAAACAGGCCATAAAGTTAATAATTATATTATATTTGCAATTATGGAAGAGTCAAAGAATAAGGCCAGGATATTGGTCATCGACGATGAGGAGGATATCTGCGAGATACTCCAGTACAATCTTGAAAGGGCAGGATACAAGGTTAAGACGGTTCTTAGTGCCGAGGATGCCATGTCTGAAATTGCAGCGCAGAAGTATGACCTTCTACTTCTGGACATTATGCTTGGCGGCATCAGCGGCCTGAAACTGGCCAAACTGCTTAGGGAAGACTACAAGAGCAGCGTTCCTATCATTTTTGTGACCGCACTGGATACCGAGGATGATATTCTCAAGGGATTCAGAACCGGCGGAGATGATTACATCTCCAAGCCGTTCTCAGTTAATGAGGTTATAGCAAGGGTAGGTGCCGTCCTATCCCGCAGCGGCAGGAGAGTACAGGCGGAGGCTTCTTCATCTTCCTGGAAGAGAGCGGACGTTGGAGCTCCGGAACCTTCTTCCATTCCTTCCGAAGAGATTCCCCAGAATGTTTTCGACTTTGGCAGTCTGAAGGTTGATGCTACTGAAAACCATGTTATTGCAGACGGGACTGAAGTATTCCTGACCCGCAAGGAAATGGATATACTCCTTCTTCTTGCCCGTTCTGCCGGAAAGATTTTCTCAAGGGAAGAAATACTGAAAAAAGTCTGGAAGGACGATGGTTTCGTATTGCAGAGAACGGTTGACGTTCACATTGCCCGCCTTAGGAAGAAACTCGGCAAGGCGGGAGAACTGATCCAGAACCGTTCCGGCTACGGCTATTGCATCCAGAAGCCACATTCTGCTTAAGGCAAATGGCAAAGCTCAAGCTCAAATATCGATACAGGCTTGTAATCTACTTGCTTATACTGCTCACTCTGCTGGCCCTGTTCTTTTTGCTCTATGTATCCAGGCAGAGCCGCGGCTACAGCATTTCCGCACTTCAGAAAGAACTCCGCGATGCCGTGGTACTGGTGGAAGACAGCCTTTCCATCGGAAGACGTCCGGAAAGCATAATCCTGGGAGGCGGTATCGGCTTCACTCTGATAGATACCTTGGGGGATGTCATATACGACTCCCGTGAGAAAGATATTTCCATTCCGGATAATGTGCTGAGCACTTCGGAAGTGTCAAACGCCTCTTCTTCCGGAGAGGGGAGTGCCTTGAGGAGTTCTGTCGGCGAGCCCGATACCGAATACCTCTATTTCGCCCGAAGGTGCAAAGACAAGATAATCCGTTCCTACTCCAAATTCGAGATAAGCCGTCCGGCCCAGGTGGAAAAAGGCAACAACTACTTTATCCTTATCGCGATATTGCTTATAGCACTCATCCTTACGTTTATCTATGTGCTAAGGAGACTTTCCAAGCCTCTCAGCACCTACAGCGAACTGGTGGGTGCCATCAAGGATAAGGATAACGGTAACCGCCTGTCTGAGATAAAGTTCGGCAATGATGAGCTCGGAGATATGGGAAAGGAAATAGCCTCCACTTTCAGTCAGCTGGAGAAGGCCAAGAAATACAAGCAGCAACTAAGCCACAACATAGCTCATGAGCTTAAGACCCCGCTTACGGGAGTAAGGGCATATCTTGAGACGATAATCAACTCGGAGGATATGAGTCCCGAGCAGATGCGCAAATTTGTCGGAAAGGCCTATTCCCAGGCAATCCGTCTGGCGGATCTTGTGGATGAGGTTTCCACCCTCAATAAACTGGATGAATCTTCCGAGCTTGGAAAGTCTGATGAACCTCTCTACAAAATAGAGGAAGTGAACATAAAGAGTTGTCTGGATGATATATTGGAAGAAATCGGCTACAAACTGGAGAAAAGCAACGTAACCTTTAACTCGAGAGTAAGTAGCCGGCTGAAGATAAACGGAAACTACAATCTTATTTATTCTCTCTTCAAGAATCTGATAGATAACTCTATAGAGCACGGAGGAGAGGGCATTGAGATTAGCCTGGTGGCAGGTATAGAGCAGGTTTCCGGAGAAGGCCGCTACAAGATAAACTTCACCTATACCGATACCGGAAAAGGAGTTCCGGCCGAGGCTCTGGAAAGGATATTCGAGAGATTTTACCGTGTGGAGGAAGGCCGTACCCGCCGTACCGGAGGAAGCGGTCTTGGACTATCAATAGTCAAGAATGCCGTGGCATTCCATAAAGGAACGATAACCGCCTCCGAAAGAGAGGGAGGCGGCATCATATTCAAGTTCAGTCTTTATTCTCTGGATAAGGAAGCCTAGAACCAGATATCCAGCCTTCCGACTTCTTCTCCCTTACATCCTGCCTGGACGACAATAACCTTTTTTCCGGTCTTGCTCTCAACGATTGCAGGCTGCTTGATGAATGTATGCGAGTGACCGCCGATGATGATATCCACTCCTTCTGTGTTCTTTGCAATCATCAAGTCATCAGGGTTCTGGTCCTTGCCATCTGAAAAACCGCAGTGGCTCAGAACAATTACAAGATCACATTTTTCTCTCTTGCGAAGGCGGCGTGCTAGGTTGTTGACCACCTTGTAGGGATGGAGGTATTTCATTCCCTCAATGCGGCTCGGGCTTACCAGGCCGGCGAGCCTTACACTAAGGCCGATGACTCCTATTCTCTTTCCTCCGCGCTCGATCACGGTGTAAGGGGCTATCAGTCCCTCTAGCGGAGTCCCGTCCATCTTGTAATTGGCGTTCAGCAGGGGGAAGTTCATAAGCTTGATCCTGCGGGAGAGTTCGGCCAGCCCGTTATCGAACTCGTGATTTCCGAAGGTTGCAGCGTCGTAGCCCATAGCATTCATAAGTTCGACCTCGGCATTTCCCTTGAACAGAGTGAAATACGGAGTTCCCTGAGAGAAGTCTCCGGCATCCAGGAGTATGACGTTCTTGTTCTCAGCCCTAACCTGTCTGATATATTTTTCCCTTCGGTCCACTCCACCACGGCCCTTGTAATTTCCGGTCGTAAGAGGCTCGATCTGGCTGTGGGTGTCGTTAGTGTGAAGGATCACAAGGTCCTGCCCCGTCGCTGAGGACAAAGAAAAGAGCAGAGCTGCAGTCAAAAGAATCAATGTCTGTTTCATGGTCATTTCTTTTTGTTTTCAACGACGAGCCTGTTGTCTTTGGATTTTTCAATCTTCTTGCCCTGGGCTGTCAGGTTCTGTATGTATTCTATGAAGATGTCCATCAACTTCTTGTGAGTTTCCACCATCCAGTTGCTGTACTTGAGAGGGTAGAGATTGTCTCCGCCCTGATAGAGGAAATCTATAGTGGCCACTACGTATTTCCGGTTATCGTCAATAGGCTTTCCTCCTATCAGACACTCCTTTACGCTATCTCCGTCTATATGTAGACTGACATTGGACAAAACCTGTCCCCTTGTCTTTGCAAAGAACTCCATCAGCATCCTAACCTTGTCCCCGTCCATTTCTTCAATAACCAGGAAGTTGTCGAACGGGAAGATGGAAAGGATGTCGTACTTGGAAACATTTCCTTTCGGCATCTCGGTCCTGATTCCACCGAAGTTCATCAGCGCAAAGTCTATCCTGACATTTTTGCTGATGTCTTTGCGGGATGTGGTGTCTATCCAGTTCTGGGCATATTCAAATAAAGCGTCCACAGCCCAGGAAGACATAGGCGCAACGGGGTAGCCTCTCAGGAGGCCGTTGGTGCAGAACCCTATAGGCTCAGTGTATTTGTCCACCTCGGGCTTGTATTTTGCTATAACGGGGGATGTGGCCAGATTGTCCTCCTTGGATGGCTCAAACCGCTTGTCTATGGTGACGGTGGTCCAGGAAATCTTGCTGACCGCCTTGCTGTTCAGTTGGTCTGAAGTGTATTCCGCCTTCTTCACCCTCTGGGCCTGGAGGCTCAGCGATGCTGCCAAGGCAAGAACGCACAATAGGAATCTTTTCATCTTATGCTGTATTAGTCCTTGAACTTCATCCATTTGAAGATTTCCTTCCATCCAGCCTTCTTGCCGTATGAAAGAATTCCGATGCGGTAGATCTTTCCGCTGATCCATCCCATAAGCAGGAATGTTCCTGCAAGCAGGGCAACGGACAGTATGTACTGCCATGCCGGCACACCGTAGGCGAACCTTGCCACCATGACCATAGGGGATGTGAACGGAATGATGGACCCCCAGACAGCTATAGGGGAATCAGGATTCTGGAAGGCACTCATCATTATGAACAATCCGATGATAAGAGGGATGGTTATCGGCCATAGCAGCTGCTGGGTGTCAGCCTGATTGTCCACGCAGGCTCCAACCGCGGCAAACATACTGGCGTAAAGCAGATAACCCAGTATGAAATAAATCAGGAAGGTTCCGATGATACCAAGAATGTTCATCTGGCCGAGAGTGTTGAGGATTGGAGCTAAAGCGCCCATTCCTTCTGAAACGGCAGATGAATCCACCTGGGACGCATCGATTCCGAGGGCGTTCAAATCGGCGGCGTTACCGTCTATTCCAGCAGGAACAACCTGAGCCTGTGCGCTTTGCTGTGCAATGGATGCGGTGCTCTTTCCGGTAACCACAGAAACTGCGGTAACGATCAGGAACGTGAGCACTATCCAGGCCACGAACTGGGTGAGTGCAACCAGGGCGATTCCCACGATCTTGCCTATCATGAGCTGCATAGGCTTTACGGAAGAAACTATCACCTCGATGATCCTGTTGTTCTTTTCCTCGATGACTCCCTGCATAACCATGCTTCCGAACATGAATATGAACATGTAGATTATGAAGCTGGAAATGTAACCGATTGCCATATAGGCTCCTACGGATGTCTCTTTGCCTTCCTTGTCACCATCTCCCACCTGAAGGGTCTTGACATGGGATGTGTTCCGGATATTCTCCATCACGCTCTCCAGGTTCGGTATATCATAAGAGGCGAGTTTATTTGCAGACAGTATCTCGTTAACCTGGCTCTGGATCTGGTCTTTCAGAGACATGCTGACCTGCTCCTTGCAGTAGATAGCCACATCTGCGTTATTGAGAGAATCCAGTTCGGAAATCAGAAGCAACGCATAGTAGGTTCCGGAAGAAGGAAGGTCTACCTTGATCTTGTCTACAAGGGCGTTGTCCACCATGCTGTATTTGATGTTCTCCTTGTCCTCAAGTTTCTGGGCAACCACTCCTGAAGCATCGCTGACTGCAATTGTACGGACCTTATTGTCAGATGAATACATAGCTATCAACATAGGTATGACAATCATCATCGCAAACAATATCGGAACCAGCAGCGTTCCTATGATGAAGGACTTTTTCTTTACTCTGGTTGAGTATTCCCTTCCTATTATGATACCAATCTTGCTCATAGTGTTGAAGTTTTAGAGTCCGACCTGTAATCATCTATACTCTGAGAAGTTGCTCCTCCGCTCTCTCCCACCAGCTTTATGAAAATCTCATTCATCTTAGGCATCAGGGGCTGGAAGGAAATTATGTCGGCCTTATCGGAGACACTTCTGATAAGATCCCTTCTGCTTACTCCCGGCGCAACGTCCAGGATGCTCTTCAGGGAGTCTTTGACATTTTCTGTGGAAACTACTGAGAATACTCCGTCAACGCTCTGGAGCTCAGGCTCGTCCTGGGATGGGGCGTAGCATACTTCCACTCTGTTGTGTCCGTACTCCTTGCGGATCTGCTCCACATTGCCGGTGATGACCAGCTTGGCCTTGTTGATCAGGGCTATCTCATCGCAGAGCTCTTCCACGCTTTCCATATTGTGTGTGGAGAGGATGATTGTACAGCCCTCATTTTTCATCCTGAGAATCTCGTCACGGATGAGGTTGACGTTTATAGGGTCGAATCCGGAGAACGGCTCATCCAGGATCAGAAGCTGAGGCTTGTGAAGGACAGTAGTTATGAACTGTATCTTCTGGGCCATTCCCTTACTGAGTTCTTCCACCTTCTTGTTCCACCAAGGCTGGATACCGAATTTCTGGAACCATTTCATGAGTTCCCGTGTTGCCTCACCTCTGGACAGGCCTTTCAACCTTGCCAGATAGACGGCCTGGTCTCCGACTTTCATTTTCTTGTAAAGTCCGCGTTCTTCAGGCAGATATCCGATTCTCTCAATATCCTCCAGACGTAGCGGCTTTCCATTGAAAAGCACCTGGCCTTCGGTAGGAAGGGTGATGCGGTTGATAATCCTTATCAGGGTAGTTTTTCCCGCCCCGTTAGGGCCGAGGAAGCCGAAGATCTTGCCCTGAGGAATATCCAGGTTTATGTGGTCCAGGGCAGTGAACTTGCCGAATTTCTTGACCACATTTTCACAACTGATAAATCCCATTTTTTTTCTTCTTGCTAAAAATCCAGCCCCAAAGATAATGCAAATTGGATTTATTCCATATAAGGATGGAGGCGCAGGGTATCTTCTGCGGAAAGCAAGTTGTTTTCAAAAAGGCTTTTCAGAGTGCACTGCTCCTTTCCTTGGGACTGGATGAAAAGGGCTATTCCCCTGGCATTGTAAGCTCCGATGTAAGGATGCCGTCTCAGGAAATTCTCATCAGCATCGGCGATGGAAAATTTTTTGATACCTGCCGGATGGACGAATACCTGGTCCTTTATCCTGTCGAACTTTTCCTGGTCCATTCCTCTGATTTCCAGAAGCTGCTCTATGTGGGCGAAACTGCCCAGAGCCTTTCTGTAGGAGAGGATAGCCTTGCAGAAATAGGGACCGATTCCCTTTACGGAAATCAAGGCTGCACTGTCTGCCTGGTTAAGGTCTATGAAGACTTTTTCCTTAGGGCCGCCCTTCCAGCTGACTTGGGGTTTATCTGAAGCCTCCTCTTTAACTGTGGTGGGTTTCTCTGCCGGTTTCTCCTTTGGTCTTGGGGTTTTCGGAGGCTTGGGTGCAATAGTCTTTTCCACGATGGGGATTTCGATGTACGGAGCGAGTTCCTCGTACTTCTCAGGGCTTACCGTGTACATCCTAGAAAAATCTTCCTTCTTCCGGAAACGCCCTCCCTTTTCCCGGTAGTGGATGATTGTCAGAGCCTGTTTCCGGGAAAAGCCAAGAAGCTGCAGACTGTCTATGCCTATTGTATTGGGATCAAAGGCAAACAGTTCAGAACGGATTTCCTTTTTAGTTTTTTGTGGAGCCTGTTCTTCCTTAGAACATTTGTGAATTGTGAATGTTACTGCCTGGAATAGCAGAACCAGAGCCATCATCGCTATTACACCTCTTGCCGTTGTGTCGCTGACCCTCCTGATCTTTCCCATATTCTTTCCCTTCTATAATAACTACTATTTCTCCTTTTGGCTCGTTGGCTGTGAACCATTCTACGAGTTCTTCCAGAGTGCCTCTTTTGCACTCGTTGTGTATTTTGCTGATTTCCCTGCATACGGCTGCCCTGCGATGGCCTCCTGCGAATTCCTTAAGGGATTCAAGGAGCTTCAGAAGCCTGTATGGGGATTCATAAATGATCGAAGTCACCGGACTTTCCGCTATCTCGCGGATCCTTGTCTGTCGGCCTTTCTTCTGTGGAAGGAAACCCTCGAAGCAGAAGCGGTCGCTTGGCAGTCCGCTTACTGTCAGTGCCGGAACAAAGGCGGTTGCACCCGGAAGGGCCTCCACCTCAATGCCGTTTTCTATGCAGTCTCTGGTAATCAGGAATCCCGGATCCGAGATTCCCGGAGATCCGGCATCGGTTATCAGAGCCGCATTTTGTCCGGAAAGGATCTTGTCGCAGATGCTGAGAGTTTTCTTGTGCTCGTTGAACTTGTGGTAGCTCTCCATATGGGTGGAGATGCCGTATTTTTTCAGCAGGACGCTGCTTGTGCGGGTATCTTCCGCATAGATCACATCCACACTCTTGAGTATACTTAAAGCCCTGAGTGTGATATCCTCAAGATTCCCTACCGGAGTAGGCACAAGATATAGCTTTCCACTTTCCATCAGTTGCGGAATTTGCGGCGGATATGCATGTAGAGTCTGTAAACCGTATCACTGTCTTCCTTCCATTCAGGATGGGCCTGACGGAAGTACTGAACTATCGCCTTGAAATTCGGCATCGTGTCGATCTCTTTCATCTGGGAGTTGAACATCGCCGGATCTGAATGGAACAGTTCCCTCACGAACTCAAGCTTATCGTTGATGCCCATAGTATCCAGAAGGTCATCCACATACTCTGCCGGATAGTCATATTCCCAGTCGTACCAGTCCTCGCCTTTTTTCTCGGGGTCCGGTTTCGGAGCTTCCTCTTCCGGTTCTTCTTCAACTGGTTCTTCTTCAACTGGTTCCTCCTCAACCGGTTCTTCCTCTGCAGGTTCCTCTACAGGCTCTTCTGCCGGCTCTTCCTGGATCTCCTCTTCCGGGTCGAAGCTGAATTCCTCTTCTTCCTCCTCTGTGTCTACATCCAAGGTATCGAATACAGGCTCAGGGACCTCTCCGGTCTCTGCGGATGCAATGGTATCAAAGCCGGAATCCCTCTCTGAAATGGCGTCAACTTTCCCCTCAATGGAATTAAGACGGGCGGAAAGGTGATCAATCCTGTCGCTGAGAGAAGAAATCATCTTTGCGATTTCCTCAAGTTTTTCTTCCAGGGCAATGGCCAGACTGTCCTTATTGTCAGCCTGATTCATTTCGTATTGCTTGAGCGTTTCCGCAAGAGCGGACAGCAGTCCCTTTTTCTCTTCCATATTTTTATTAATTTTGTGTACCCTACAAATTTAAGAAAAATGTTTCTAGAAAGTCCAAAACAGTCTGGTTGGCTAGAAGTTATCTGCGGAAGTATGTTCTCCGGCAAGACGGAAGAGCTTATAAGGAGGCTAAAAAGGGCGAATTTTGCCCATCAGAGAGTTCAGATATTCAAGCCGGGGATAGATGTGCGCTATTCTGAGACAGACGTGGTCAGTCACGAGGGAAAATCCATCCAGTCCATCACCGTTGATTCTTCCCAGAACATTCTTCTCTATGCCACGGATGTGGATGTTGTGGGAATAGATGAGGTTCAGTTCTTCGACGATGGGATCGTGGATGTATGCAATATGCTCGCCGACAAGGGAGTCAGGGTGATTGTAGCCGGCCTGGATATGGACTATCTGGCCAAGCCTTTCGGACCGATGCCTGCACTTCTGGCCAGGGCTGAATATATTACCAAAGTCCACGCTATCTGTGTCAAATGCGGTCAGCCGGCCCAGCATTCCCACAGGTTGCCAACAGTGAAAGGTGCCGGCGCAGACGAGCAGGTACTTATCGGTGAAATGGACAAATACGAGCCTCTGTGCCGGCACTGTTTCAACGCCGCCCTCAAAAAAGAGGGAAAACTCTAATTATTATTTCTTGTAATCGCGTGGAGCGAGCATGTTCTTAGGGCTGAGGGCCTCGTCGAGCTTGGCCTTGGTCATTACCTTCTGCTCGAGAACGATGTCGTAAACGCTGCGGCCGGTCTTCTGGGCCTCCTTGGCGATCTTGGTGCTTGCCTTGTAACCGATGTAAGGGTTAAGGGCGGTAACGATGCCGATAGAGTTCTTAACAAGATCCAGGCAGTGGTCTGCATTGGCGGTGATGCCGTCTACGCACTCGACTCTGAGAGTGTTCATCACGTTGCTCATCCAGGTGATGCTCTCGGTGATGCACTGGATAATCACAGGCTCCATAACATTGAGCTGGAGCTGGCCGGCCTCGGCTGCGAATGCAACAGCGGTGTCGTTTCCGATAACCTTGAAGCAAACCTGGTTGGTAACTTCAGGGATGACAGGATTAACCTTGCCAGGCATGATGGAAGATCCAGGAGCCTTTGGAGGAAGGTTGATTTCTCCAAGACCGCATCTTGGGCCTGAAGCCAGCAGACGGAGGTCGTTGGCTACCTTTGAAAGCTTGACAGCCAGTCTCTTTACGGCTCCGTGATAAGCAACGTAAGGAGCTGTGTCAGGAGTAGCGGCTACCAGGTTCTTTGCAGCGAAGAAAGGCTCTCCGGTAAGTTCAGCAAGTTTCTTGCAGCAGAGCTTGGTGAAACCAGGGGTAGCGTTGATACCGGTTCCGATAGCGGTACCGCCCATATTGATTCCATAGAGCTTCTTCTTGTTGTACTCGAGGTTCTCGATTTCCTCTTCCAGAGAATCGGCGAAAGCCTTGAACTCCTGTCCGAGTGTCATAGGAACAGCGTCCTGAAGCTGGGTCCTTCCCATCTTGATAATCTTGTCAAACTCCTTTGCCTTAGCCTTGAAGGAAGCTACTAGAGCCTTCAGGCTTTCTATGAGCATCTTGTTCATCCTCACGATAGTAAGGTGGAGAGCTGTAGGATAAGCGTCGTTGGTTGACTGTGCACAGTTGATGTGGTCGTTAGGGGAGCAGAACTTGTAGTCTCCTCTTTCCTTGCCCATAATCTCGAGGGCGCGGTTTGCGATAACCTCGTTGGCGTTCATGTTTACTGATGTTCCTGCACCGCCCTGGAGCATGTCGATAGGGAAGTCCTCGTGCATCTTGCCGGCGATGATTTCCTTGCAAGCCTTTACGACAGCCTTGGTGATGGTGTTGTCAACAACGCCAAGCTCGTTATTTGCCTGGATTGCAGCAAGTTTAACGTAAGCGATTGCCACAACGAAATCAGGATAGTCGCACATCCTGATGCCGGAAATCTTGTAGTTGTTCAGTGCTCTCTGAGTCTGAACTCCATAATATGCTTCTGCCGGAACCTTGAGTTCGCCCAGAAGGTCAGATTCAACTCTGTATTTCTTAGTTGCCATGATTTAAAATTTAATTATGATTTGTTTCAACTTATTAAAATCTTGCGGATAGACAACAAATATAGTTAAAATTTGTTATCAAACAAGTTTTATATGGGGGAAAGAAGCTATTTATTGATGTAGCGGTAGGAGAAGCAGGCGGTGACGAAGTAGATGATGGCCTGAATCCAGAGGGCGATGAATTCCGTGCGGATAACTGAGAAATCAGCTCCCATACAGTTGATTTTTACATAACCCTGAACGCCGAAAGTACCAGGGAATATATAAGAGAAGTATTTCCAGAATGAAGGGAAACTGCTCACAGGCCAGGTAAGGCCGCTGAGGAAGAGCAATATCACACTGAAAAACAGGAACATAACCATTCCGGTTTCGCGGTTGCGGATGAAAATGGCCCAAGTCTGGGAGAAGAAGATAACGGCCAGAAGGAACGGGAACACCAGCCTGTAGATGTCCCACGCCGAAGCATAATGCGGCAGGCCGAACATCCTCGGAACCAAAATGAGAATGTAGGCGGAAACAATGGAGTAAATAATGAGATAGGCTGCTGCCTGCCCGAGTATATATCTGTGGACTTTCTTCTCATGAGGCGCCACATTATCGCTGAGCTTATGGTTGGCATTTTCCTCCCTTCTTGTTCCTGAAACCATGCCGATTCCAAGGAACAGCAGCTGATGGATGATCAGGACGAGCACACCCGGAACAAAGAAACTGGCGAAACCGTTGCCCTCGTTGAACAGGATGTTCATCTTGTTTCTCAGAGGTTCGGCACTCTGAAGGGCTTCTTGCTCTGTGAGGCCGTCGGCAGAGAGCCTTTGCAGGGAAATGTTCTTGTTCTCATCCAGCATCACATAGTTGCAGGCCATGGCTATATTCTTGTAGATGAAGAAGGTAGCCATATTGATATAGAGAGATACGGTTGTCTGTTTTCCTGTCTGGATGTTTTTGCTGAAGTCTTTCGGGATGACGATAAATCCGTGTATTTCTCTTTTTTTCATCTTCCCGATAGCATCGTCCATATTTATGCAGGATTCCAGTGTGACTTCTCTGGTTGCATCTATCTTGGAGGCGAATCCGCGGCTATAGGATGTGCCGCACTCGTCGATGATTCCTACCGGAATCTCATCTACGCTCTCGTTGAGATAAACGGTGCTGTAAAGCAAAGGATAGCCGAAGCCCGCGATGATAAGGATCAGCAATACTCCGCTATCGGTGAAGATGGTCTTGAACTCCTTCCAGGTGATGGCGGTAAGATCCGAGAGCACATTCTTTATGTTAGAGAATAGCTTCATCATTTGGTCGGATAGTTAAGTTTAACCATAGCATCCTTGAGTCTTCCGAGAATCAGGAACGGAAGGAAGAAGAATACGCACATTCCCAGCATGTTGATCCATACGTCGCGAATACCGGAATCCAGCAGTGCCCACTTGACGTAAATCAGGTAATACTGCCTTAGAGGGAAAAGCTGGGCGAATCCCTGCATAGGAGATATCATCATTTCTACCGGATAGGTCATTCCGCACATTGAAAGGGCCAGGATAGAGTAGAGTGACGCGGCACTCAGGGCATCTCTCAGAACAGGGAACAATCCGATGAAGAACAGTCCCACGGCGTGTGAGGCCAGAATAAGCATTATGATGTTGATTACCATAACCCAGGCCGGACCCAGAAGCGGGAAGTTGAAAACTTTATAGGCTAGTACCACGAAAGACAAGCCCATAAGCAGATATATCAGAAAATAAGGCAATAGTTTCCCGATCAAGGCGTTGATTATGCTGCCACCGGCTTTTTCCAAAAGTTCCGGAGTGGTTTTCTGCTTGAGTTCGTAACCTATCGTGAACACTGTCATCACGATTATGCAGAGCGAAAGGATGCCCGGCCATATGATGGAAATCAGGTAGATTGCATAACTGGTCCACGGGTTGCCGATACTATGGGAGTCTATGGTTATTGGCTGAAGCTGCGGCATTATGTCTGCTTCCGGAACTCCCCTGGCACGCATAGTGGTCCTTTTGACACCTGCGTTCAGGACATTTGCTATCTGGAGGAAACTCTTGTAGGCAAGTGTTCCCGGAATCATATAGGCCTCGGTGTAATAGACAGGGATGGTAGGTCTCAGACCGTTGACCGTGTTAACGTAAAGGTCTTCAGGAAACTCTATGAAACCATAGATCTCGCCTCTCTGCATAGCCAGTCTGGCATCGTGGTAACTGCCGTACCGGTGTGCTATCTCGATTCCCTGCAAGGCTTCCATCTGCTTGATGGCGTTTCTGGAAAGATATGAATTGTCCTTGTCCACAACTCCCACAGGAACTCTCTGAGGCAGGCCCTGGTACATCAGGGAAACGAAAAATATGGCGCAGAATGCAAGTACCAATATGGTGCCGTACAGATAAATCGGACGGCTGAACATTATATCCTTCTCCCTGAGGAAGACATTCAGGATACAATTAAACATATTGGAACTTTTCCTCATCGTTGATTATTTTACGATTGCACTCATTCCGGCTCTCAGGTTAGGGATTCTGGATACAGGCCTTGCCCTGACCTCGAAAGTCTTAGCGTCAAATTCTCCGGAAGCCTTGGTCGGTTTCCAGGTGGCGAAGGATGCCATCACGTTTATGAAATATACTTCTGCCTGGTAAGTCTCATCTCCGAGGGCGGGAATCTTGACATTGATTTTGCTTCCCATAGTAATGCCCTTGAGCATGTCTTCCCTGATGTTGAATGAGAACCATACATCGTTGATGTCAGTAACGGTCATGATAGGGGCTCCCTGTCCGACCAGTTCTCCGACTTTAGGGAACACTTCTGTAATAACTCCGGTAATCGGAGAGATCAGGTTGATCTCATCGATGTAGGAGTTTACCTGATCAACGCTTGCGTTGGCTGCATCCACGGCTGCCTGGGCTGCCATACGGTCTTCAGCCTGGGCTCCGTTCTTGGCCAGGTTATACTGGCTGAAGGCAGCTTTCTCTGTAGCTACTGCTGCATCGTACTGGGCCTTGGCCTCGTCTCTCTTCTGTGCGGAAACTACTTCCTGGCGGTAAAGGTTCTCGACCCTTTCATATGACTTGCGTGCGATGTCCACACCGACTTTAGCCTTCTGCCACTGCTCGAAGGCTCCTTCCACAAGTTCGCTTCTGGCACTTCCGCTGGCTTTGGCTCTCTGTGCTCTTGCTGCACGGCTCTGGGCATTGGCTTGAACAATCTTGGCCTGGAGCTCAGGGCTGTCCAGCTTAACTACAATCTGTCCTTTGCTGACGGTGTCACCTTCGCGGAACAGAAGCTGCTCAACCCTTCCGGCTACCTTTCCGGAAACTCTGTATTCCTGTGCTTCAACAGTTCCCTGGATGGTCAGTTTCTGGGTGGATGATGTAAGCCATCCGATAACAACCAGTACGATGATAACAAGGAGCAGTGCTGCCAGTCCGACCAGCAGGCTTATCGTGCTTTGCTCTAACTTCTTCATATCTGTAAATTTTTAATCTTTCTTGATGTTGCTTAATCCCACTGCCTTGCGGAGGTATAGCTCGCAAAGGCGCGCGTCAATCCCGGCGTCGATCTTGTCTGAATTCGCGCTTATCCAGGCGGTTTGTGCCGCCAGAAGGTCGGTGACACTTATAATGCCCTCCTTGTAGGATAGTTCAGCCAGACGGAGGTTTTCCTCGGCTGCGCTAATGTTGCTAAGGGCGGCTTCAAGTTTCTTGTTGGCTTCCCTTACCTTGAAGTTGGCCTGTGTTACCTGGAGGTTAATCAGTTCCTTGGCCTCGTCTATACGGTGGCGGACGATCCTCTCCTCGCTCTGGGCTGCCCTCAGGGTGTGGATTCTGTCTCCGAAATGGAATATTGGGATGGTTAGGGCCACTCCTGCTGAGAACATTCCCTTGAACTTGTTCTCGAATCCGTTGAATGTATTAGGGTTGGTGGTCAGGTAGTTTGCTGAAGCCACGATATTCGGGAGGAAGCGGCTGCGGGCAATGTTCACCTGACTGTGGCTTATCTTGCTGAGATTTTCCAGTTCCCTGATCTCAAAGCGGTTGTCTATTGCCTGGGCTTTGTTGTAGGCAGGGTCGAGTTCCTGTGCGGAAGCTTGGTTGATATCCTCGTCCGCAAGGCCGAAATCTCCGTTCAGATCAAGACCGCAGACCCTGAAAAGAGCCATCTTGGAAAGCGTGACACCGTCTGTAGCCCTGGTCAGGGCAAGGTTGGCTTCGTTGAGTTTCACCTTAACATTGAGAAGGTCTCCTCTTGTGGCAACTCCTTGATCTATTGCTGCCTGGATGTTGTTCTCCAGTTTGGTCAGGAGTTCCACATATTTTTCCGCAAGTTTTTTCTTGTTAATCAGCGATACCGTTGTCCAGTATGCCTGGTCAACGGAAATGATGAGTTCTTCCTGCTGGTTGTCCGTCTGAAGACGTGCCATTTCTTCCGATGTCTTGGCAATGTTATAGAGTTCCCTGATCTTTCCACCCAGATAGATAGGCTGGGTGAATCCGATGCCGGCTGCAAAAACGTTGTGGACATCGTAAGTAAGCTCGCTCTTAGGCAGATAGGCATATTGCTTCCACAGGATTTTCTCCGGATTGGTCTTTGGGTTGAAAGGCACTCCATCCGCATCCAGAGGAACCGGTTGGCCGTCTATTATGGTCCAGTTGTTGGAAATCTGGTCTGCCGTAAACCCGAAACTTCCGTCTGCCATCTTGGTTCCTACAGGGAGAAGGGCATCTTCACTCAGGAGAGAAATGTTCTTCTGGTTCCACATATAGGTTCCCACTGCCTGGAAACTAGGCAGGAACTGGGTAAAGGCGGCCTTGCGGAGATTTTCCGCGGCGTTGATTCTTTCTTGGGATACCTTGAGGCTTTTTGAATTCTGGAGAGCAAACTCCTCGTATTCCTTAAGTGTGTAAGTCTGCCCCCAGACCGATGCGGCCACAATCAGGCAGAGTGCAACCGATATGCATTTTTTCATAACGATCAGTTATTATCTATGAGCTTTGGAGTTACATCTCCGCAGCTGAAACAACCCTTGTGCCGCCCTTCCAGGTTCAATGCGGCATAATGGGCCTGAATCTTTTTCAAATCTTCTTTCGGATTGTCTGACACAACAAATCTTATTCCAGTTCCGGCTTTTTTTGTCCTGTAATTGAAGTATCCGAGATACACCGGAACGTCGCAGGCTTTTGCTATGGTCAGAAAGCCCATTTTCCATTTGTCGGTTTTCTTGCGCGTTCCTTCCGGAGCAATGGCAAGATGCATTTTGTCGGCGTTCTTCAGGGCCTGGATGTTTCTCAAAGCCACATTCGCTCCCTTGCTGCGATCTACGGGAATTGCTCCCATCTTCCTAAGGAGCCATCCCAGGGGCCAGAAGAAGAACTCTTTCTTTATCATTATGTTGGGAGTACCTCCTACGGAAGTGTAATAGGCCCAGGCAACAACAAAGTCCATCACCGATGTATGAGGAACCCCGAGAACAATACACTTGTCCTCAGGTGCGGGACCTCCTTCTCCAGTCCAGCCCATCCATTTCAGAAGCCTTTTGCTGAATTTCTGCTTGAAGCTCATGATCAGCGATTAAATCTAAGCGTCCGCGGCGGCCCTGTCTTCCATTATCACTTCTTCCCTCAGGTTCTTCATTATGAAGTCCTGGCGGAACGGAGTGTTGTTGCCCATGTAGAATTCAAGTATCTCGTGTGTCGGGTCTTCCTTGTATATGTGTACGGTATCAAGGCGCATGTCATCGCCGATGAATGTCTCGAACTCCTTGTCAGAAATTTCTCCAAGGCCTTTGAAACGTGTGACTTCAGCGCTCTTTCCGAACTCGTCTATGGCTTCCAGTTTTTCGGCCTCGCTGTAGCAGTAGTGAACGTCGAAGGAATTGTCCTTCTTCTTCCTGCGGACTCTGAACAGCGGAGTCTGGAGAATGAACAGGTGCCCCCTTCTTATAAGTTCCGGGAAATACTGGATGAAGAAAGTAAGCATCAGCATCCTGATGTGCATTCCGTCCACATCGGCATCAGTTGCGATCACCACGCGGTTGTATCTGAGGTTCTCTATGTCTTCCTCGATATCCAGGGCGGCCTGCAGCAGGTTGAGTTCCTTGTTGTTATTGTCGTAGATAACCTTCTTGGAGCTGCCGTAGGTGTTCATCGGCTTTCCCCTGAGGGAGAAGACAGCCTGGGTATCAGCATTCCTTGCCTTTGATACGGTTCCGCTTGCGGAATTACCCTCGGTGATGAAGATAGTTGTCTTCTCTGCAAGAGGGTTGTTCTTGTCTGTGTAGTGAACCTTGCAGTCGCGGAGCTTTTCGTTGGAGATCATTCCCCTTTTGCGGCGCTTGCTCTTGAGTATGTCTGCAATTTCCTTCCTTTCCTTCTCGCTGGCGTTGATTTTTTTCTGCATCGCGTCCGCAATAAGCGGGTTCTTGTGCAGATAGTTGTCAAGCTCGGAAGCCAGGAAATTCATTATGAAAGTCTTGATAGGTATTCCGCCTCTTTCCTCGGTATCCGTAAGACGGGAGTTGAGGAAGGTTTTGGTCTGGTTTGCAAATCCCGGTTCTCCGACTCTTATGGCTATGGCTGCAACTATGCCTTCCCTTACATCCTTAGGGTCATAGTCTTTCTTGAAGAAGTCCTTTACGGTCTTTCCCACAGCCTCCCTGAAAGCGCTCAGATGTGTTCCTCCGTGATAGGTGTTCTGGCCGTTAACGAATGAATAGATGTCTTCACCTCCCTCGCTTCCGTGGGTTATGACCACTTCTATATCGTGACCTTTCAGGTGGATAGGGGAATATAGCGGAGCCTCCGTCATATTGTCGTTGATAAGGTCCAGAAGACCGTTCTTGCTGCAGTAGGTGGTCTTGTTGAAATGGATGGTCAGCCCGGTGTTCAAGTAAGCGTAGTTCTTGAGCATGCTGTCTATGTATTCCAGTTTATAGGAATAATTTTCGTACAGCTTAGGGTCTGCAGTATATCTGATCAGGGTTCCGTTCTTTTCGTCACAGTTGGAGAGGTTTCCCTCCTTCTTGAGTTCACCTTCCTCAAAGTATGCCCACTTGCTCTTTCCGTCTCTCCAGCTCTGGGCGTAGAATTTAGTGGAGGTGGCGTTCACAGCCTTGGCTCCCACACCGTTAAGTCCCACGGACTTTCCATAGGCGTCCGAACCGTATTTTCCGCTGGTGTTTATCTGTCCCACGGAAACCACGAGGCTGTCCAGAGGAATACCTCGGCCATAGTCCCTGACGGTAACTTCCTTGGTCTCTTCATCAAGGGTAATGTCAATACTCTTTCCGAAGCCCATGTTGAACTCGTCTATGGCGTTATCTACGATCTCCTTGAAAAGCACATAGATACCGTCATCTTTCTCACTGCCGTCTCCCAGCTTTCCCAGGTACATTCCCGGTCTCTTCCTCAGATGCTCGTGCCAATCCCAGTGCTGGATGTCCTCACTTCCGTATCCCTTGATATTCTTCTCTTCTTTACTCATCGATGATCAATAATATTTTATTCCTGTTTCATTTTGGCAAGGGCCGCGTTGAGATTCCTCAGCGCCGCTGCCGGGTCGTTGTAGATAAGCGGTCCGGTTGCGCAGCCGCTTTCGCAGGCCATCACTTCCAGGAATGGTGAAGGGGCCTTGGCGGTTTTGGCTATGCCTCTCAGCAAGGCTATGTTCTTCTTGTCCAGATTGGCTATGGCCGTTGCCTTGAGCTGCTCATCCTTGAGGATGTATTTTACGGCTCCGATCACGCCGCCGCTCTGTGCGAATCCGTGAGCGGCCTTGTAACTCTGGACTTCCGGCACAAATGACGGAATGGTCTCAAAATCAATATGAAGGCCTGCAAACACACTGCCTATTTCCTCGAAGGTGATAGCAATGTCGGTATCAGGATTGTCCCTTACTTCCTTCTTCTTTGCAAGGCAAGGGCCTATGAATACAACCTTTGCTTCCGGATATTTCTTCTTTGCGATCTTGGCCGTGTAATACATCGGGGAACCGGTAGAAGAAACATATTGTGCCATATCCGGTATGTGCTTTCTTACAAGTTCAATCCAGGAAGGGCAGCAGCTGGTTGTCATGAAAGGCTGGCCTTCGGCGATTTTCTCCTGAAGCTCTGCCGCTTCCGTGGAAGTGGTTTCCATAGCACCCTGTGCAACTTCAATCACATCCTTGAAGCCCAGGGACTTGATTGCTCCATATACCTTTTCGGTCGGGATGCCCTGGAACTGGGACAAAATGGCTGGGGCTACGATTGCCACCATTTCCTGCCCATCTTTCAGCCCCTGGAGCACGTCAAAAATCTGACTGACCTCGAAGATAGCTCCGAACGGACAGGCGTTCAAGCATTTTCCGCAGTATATACATTTGCTTTCATCAATGTGCTCAATGCCGTTTTCGTCCTTGGATATGGCTTTCAGGGGGCAGGCGTCCTCACAAGGAACCGGTATATACACGATTGCGTGATAAGGGCAGCTCTGCTGGCACTTTCCGCAGCTGATGCAAAGGTCGTGGTCTATCTCGGCCTGTCCCTGCTTGTTGAAGAAAATAGCCTCTTTCGGGCAGTTCATATAGCAGGTCCTGGCTACGCATCCGCGGCACAGGTTGGTGACCTCGTAATTTGTCTTCACGCAAGAAGAGCAAGCCTCGTCAATGACACACATAAGGTTTGGCTTGCGGTTCGGATCCTTCCTGTCCAGGGCCTCCTTGGCATAGTGGGAAAGAGGAGTCAGTTCATCTTCCTCATCATACATATCGAATCCCATCAGAGGGAAACTCTTGTATTTCCAGACAGCCCTTTCCTTGTGGATGCAGCATCTTCCGAGCACTTTCTGGCCTCTTTTGGGGCTTAGGTTAATCGGAAGCCTGTCTATCTCCTCCACCAGCCGGTCAGCCTTCCACAATTCCACCAACTTTGCCAGAAGCGCCTGGCGAACGATCATCACATTATTAGCAAATGCCATAACTATTTAAATATATTTGTGTTCGTTAAGGGGTCATTACTGCATTCCATACGGCGGTGCGGAGGGTGCCTTTTGCATCGTCTCCGTCATAATCCCAGTACATGAGGCCAAGCATACCTTTCTTCCTTATCCATTCTCCTTTGATTCCTATGCTCTTAGGGTTGTCGTATCCCATATAGAACACTCCCTGCATAGTCTCCACATACGGGCAGTTTGCAGTAGCGTCCCACTTGTTTCTCCTGTACTTTTTAGGATCCAGATTGAGGATGCTCTTGTAGTTGACTGCGGTAGGGGATGTGCTGAAGGAATGCCTGCCGTAGAAAGGAATGCCGAGCACTAGTTTTTCCGGCTTAATACCGGCATTAAGATATACGTTCACAGCACGGTTGCAGTCTCTGTAAGCCCTGGTGTCTGAAAGGGCTGAATGGTGGTGCGGAGCCTCGTCAAAGTCATAGCACATAATGTTCACATAATCTACATACTTATCCATTTCCTTTACGTCTATGAACTGGTATCCGCCACTAACGGCCTGCTTGTCAAAGCAATATCCGGCATATGAGATTGTGTAATCGTTTCCGAGAGTTTCGCGTAGCTGCTTTACAAGCTTTACGTAATTATCCGTATCACAGCTTTTGTCGCAGGCCGCGCCGCTCCAGCTCAGGCCTGGGAACTCCCAGTCCAGGTCAACTCCATCCAGATTATTGTCCTGGAGGAACTTGAGCACGTCTTCGGCAAATCTCCTCATATTGTCCTCGCTTTTGCAGAGGCCTGAAAAGCTTCCGCCTTGCTTGTTGTCTGAATTGGCTACTCCGTGGGTGAAACTAATGCAAATTTTCAGGTTCGGATAAAACTTTTTCAAGTTCACGATGTTCTGGAACCTTGTCTTGCTTCCCTCTACGTCGAACTTCTTATAGACTCCGTCAACCATATAAAGCTCGGCAAAAGCATAGTTGATATGGGTAATCAAGCTTGCGTCAGGAATCAAGCTTCCGTAATAGGTGACGTATGCCGTTACGTGCCTTCCGTCATCTATCCTGGCATTAGGCGCCACGGAAGGCTCGTTGATTGGAGGGTCTATCTCTTCAGCTACGGGCGTTACAGGCGTTTCAGGTTCTAGTGGCTTATCCTTTTCTCCGCCTCCTCCGCCGCAGGCAGAGGCAAATAACGCGATTGCAGCAAAAACTGGCCAAATACTGAACTTTTTCATGTCTGAAATTTTTATGATATCCGTCAAAAATAGCAATTATTCCGCAAATAATAAAATCAAAGATTTTATCTGAACACGAAATATACCGCTCCGATCAGCAGGAAGAATGCAAT
>JAEEGI010006339.1_pt1 | contig 26751 bp, 18 predicted proteins | sample 8958751 | NCBI WGS metagenome assembly JAEEGI01 (sample SAMN16246545, study PRJNA631951) | gut metagenome | biome: gut microbiome; feature: rumen; material: KS-attached | host: Bos | place: Iran: Karaj | collected 2018-10 | reverse complement strand
CTTATTAATATATTTTTTAAAAAAAGTAAAGCAAATATAATTCCTCATAAATTTGCCATATTGATTAATCATTTTAATATGAGAAGGTTTATTCATTAATATCGCATCATTTCCTTTATTTTTTATTTTTTTCTTTTTTCTAAGTTGAACTATAAATAAATGAAGTATAACAATTGAAAAATCAATTAAATCATTATAAATAACAGTTCCAAAAAAAGTTTTATTTTCATTAAACAAAGCATAATAATGATACAATAAAGCATGAGATAGAAACCAAGAAAAATTAACTGTCATTTCAAGTCTTATATAAAAAATATCACTTTTAATTGGGTATTTCCATAATTCACATAAAGAATTTAAGAAATATAAAATTTCACCATAAAATATAAATTGACGAAGAAAGTTAAAAAAGATTAAAATTTTAAAAGAATTATAAAATTCACATTCACTTTCAAAAAATGTTTCAGAAAAATAAATTGAAAAATTAAAGAAAAAACATCTGGCATTTGTTGATAAAAAAAATATTAAAAATGTGTTTAATATTATTAAAATAATTAAACTTTTTGATGCAGCATAAAAATCTGGATTTGTTCTGTTTTTTAATCCTTCAAAAAATTCATTTGATTTTTTAACATCAAAAGAAGGATTCTGTGAATTATAAGTTAAATGATAAAAATTATATTTTGATAAAGGATTTAAAAATTCCATTCTATAATAAATTGGAATAATAAAAAAACAATGAGTATTAACTGAATTTATTGTTTTTATAAGTTTTTGGGATTTAATATCATCTCTATAAACAAACCAACTCATTAAAAAATAATTAAATTGATGAAAGAAAATACAAAATAGGAATAAAATACTAGATAAGGGTGATGTTTTAACAAAAGGATATAATTTTCTTTTTTGATATATATACATAATTAAATATAAGTATAAGAAAATATTTGTCAATCCAAAACTGTAACATAATATTGTTTCAATTAATTCCATATTTTTATATTTATTAAAATTTTAAAAAGTAAATTTATAAGAAATAAAAAAAGATTTCTGTTTCAAAAGACTAAATTTTGAATAAACTATTTTGGGGATTAAACTTTTTTCATTAGAAAATTGTGTTGATTAAAAACTTTTATTAAATTATAAATTAATATATCAATGAATTTTAATAAGAAAAATATGTTTATTTTTATTCTTTCTAAAAGGGGATTAAATAATTAGAAAAAAAATATGTGATTCAACTAATTTACAATCAAGGATAATTAAATAAAAAATCTTTGGTATAAACATAAAGAAAAATTGTTAAATTAAAATAATAAATAAAAAATAAAAAATTATATTAAATTATGATTGATTTCATTTTTTATGAATAATATCAATATTAATATCATTTTTTGAAAAACAAAAATTAAATGAACTTAATTAAAAAAATCTTTATCCTTTTTATCAATTATAATATAATCTTTTAAATCTTTAATTTATTTTATAAAATTTAATTTATAATTTATTATTTAATATATATATTATTTATATTGATTCTTTAGAATACTTCTAGAACTCATTCTCTTTGGAGTAACAATACTTGAAGAATTAAATTTATTGTTTAAAAAAAGAGTTGAATTCGTTTTAATATTTTTTAGCAATTTGATTCCAGAAGGAGTTAAAGTTCCTTTTTGATATTTTGAACTATTTAAACTTCTACTTCTTGATTTTGAACTTTTATATTTATTTAATAACTCATTTGCAATTTCTTCTTTTTTTGTTGGTTTATTTATATAAAATTTATCTTTATTTTTCATTTTATTACTTTTAAAAAATAAAATATCTTCTTCATTAATATTTATATTAGAATTTAAATTTTCTAAATCAAGAGATTTCATTAATTTGGAAATTTCTTTATGTTTATTTTGAAATTGAGAAATGAAGAATTCTCTTTTTTTATCTTCTTCTTTTTTTTCTATTTCTTCAATATATCCTTTAGGAAATTTTGTGTTTTCTTTATTAATTCCTGGTTTTTTATTTTCTGGAATTTTTTCTTTTCTTTTTTTTCTAATAAAATCTGCATTAAAATATAAATTATTTTTTGAATAAAAATTTTCAAAACATTTATGATAAAACTTTTTCTCTTCTAAATTATCAATACTTTCATTGTAAAAAATTGATTTTAAATTTTCAATATCTTCAGATGTGTAATTCATTAAAAATTTATCTATATTTAAAGTATTATGAGAAGTTTTTCCGTTTTGAAAATAATCTTTTTTAATAATTGCATCGATGTATTTTAAATATGTATCTTCATCTAATATCTTTTCTTTATTATAATTTTCATGAAACATTGAATTTTGAATAATCTCATTTTCTTCTTCTATTTTTTCACCAAAATAAGTTTTTTTAAATTTTTCAATTTCATTTCCTTTTATATTTTTGTTATTCATTTAGTATAAAATGATTTAATTATTCAATATTTAAAAACCAAGAAAATATTAAATTTAAAATTTAATTAAATATTAAAAATAAATATTTAATCTTTAAACAACAAAATAAATTCCAAAAAAAAAAATTTCTAATTAATATTTAAAATGGGCAATTGTTTACAACAAACACAAGAATTAGGTGAGCAAATGTTAGATTCATGTAGAAGACCTCAGAATGAAGTGATTAATACAGAAACAAATATTTTAGAAGAAAAAAAAAATTTAATGAATGAACGGTTGGAATTAGAAAAAAAAAATAGTGATACTCAAATAACAAATTTATATGATAATAATATTCAATATCAAATTTATAAAGGAATAAATGATATAAGATTAAATCCTGAAAATTATTTTTCAGAATATAATGATAATGATAATATTAAAGAAACTTTTGAAAATTTTGTAAGTTCAAATCAAAGACCAAAGCAATTAAAATATAATGAAGAAGACAGTAATAAAATAAATGATTATTTAAAAGATAAAAAAAATAATGATAAATCAACAGATGATAAAAAAAATGATATATATAATTTATTAAATATTAATGATGAAAATAGTAAATTTATTCAAACAATGGGAGATAATGATAATGTAAAAAGTTCTATTTGGAATTTTTTTGATTCTTGTGATGAAGATTTAAATGATGTTCTTTTTAATAATTATGATTTTATTATTATTTCTTCTGTTCCTTTAAATAATTCAAAAACTATTATTACTATAATTCTTTATAATAAGTAAATATTAATTTTTATTTAAATGTGAGTATTTTTAATTTTATTTTTTTTTTAAATAAAATATTTTTTATTATATTAATTACACTTTAATTTTTTAATCTTAAAAAAATTTGAAAAAAATTTAAAATATAAATATAAAAAAACAAAAAAAAAATGTTGTCTAGTTCTGAAATTTCATTTTCTCCATTTTGTGATCATAAAATAATAGATAATGTATATTGTGAAAAATGTGGAATATTTTCATATGAAGATGTAAAATATATTTTATAATTTTAAAAATATTTCAATTAGAATATAGTATATAAACATAATAAATATATGTATTCAGTTGAAATTTCTCCTCTTTTAATTTTTAAAGAAATGTCTTTATCAAATTCAGAATTAATTGAAAATACAAATGAAATTAATATTTTAAAATATAAAGAAGAAAGAGAAAAATTAATAAATTTAATAAGAAATATAAATTGTTTACTTGATTTTAATTCCCAAACTTTTTTTCTAGCTTTATTTTATATGGATAAAATATTTTGTAAAGATAATTTTTACATTGATAAAAAAAGTGATTATATTTTATTATCTTTATCCTGTTTATTAATTGCTTCTAAATTTAATGAAAATGATCCTCATGTTCCTGAGCTTTCTAAATATATAAGATTGTGTGAACAATTTTCAAATTTTGAATTTTTTTTTTCTATTGATGATTTAAGAAAAGGAGAAATGATTGTTCTTCAATTACTTGAATTTAAAGTTAATTACTTTTCTATTTATCATTTTTTAGTTTTTTTCTTTGCTCATGGAATTATTTTTGAAGAAACTTTTAATAGAATTGAAAATAATAATAGTTTAACAAAAAGAAAAGTTTTAGAAAAAATTTATATTTTATCAAGAGGAATTTTAGATTATTTACTTGAAGATAATGATTTTTTTCAACTTGGGAATACTAATACTAATTTTATTGTTTCTGCTGAAATATTAAAGTTTAGTATTGAAAAAATTTTAAATATTAATCTCACTCAATCAGAAAATATTTTTGAATGTATTTATCATATTGAAAGTAATATTGAATCAGAATTTATTTATGGGAAAATTAATGAAATTTATGAAGAAAAAATACAAAAAAAAACTTTAAATCCAAGTTTATCAAATAAAAATAATTTAAATTCAGCAACTGCACCTTCGACTGAAAAAAGTGAAAAAAGTTTTAATAATCAATTCAATTTTTTAAATGGTAATACTTTACTAAATAATGATTATCATATTTTAGATAATAATCATAACATAATTATCAATGAAAATATAATTAAAAATAATAATGATATTAATAATAATATTAAGATAAATAATAATATTGAAGATACTTTAAATTTAAAACTTAGTCTAAATTATTATGATCATGATTTCTATTCACCAAAAAAAAAAAATATTAAATCAAGTGTTATAAGTTTAGATCCTTATAGCTATAGAGAACATAGAGTAATAAGTAGTTTTGAAATGAATAAGGAAGAACAAGATGAAAAAATTAAAGGTTTAAAGAATGAATTTATTGAAAAACTTGCAAATGTGAAAAAAGACCTGGAAAAAATTTCTCAAAACAAAAAACCTTTTTCAGGAAATAAATATGATTCAAATTATAGAGATATTGGGATAAATGATTTAGATAAAAAGTTTTATGAAAATAAAAATATATTTAAATATAAAATTGTGAATGGAAAAAGTTTTGAAAATAATGATAATTTAATTAAAAAATATTATAACTTGGGACTATTAAATCAATATAATATTGATAAATTATCTAATATTAATAATATAAATAAAGGTATAACTTATTATAAAAACCTGTTTTCAGATAATATTTTAAATAAAACAAAGAAAATATTTAATAAAACAAAAACAATTGAACAAAACACAAATGAAAATTTCAATTTAGGAAAAAATAAAACAATAAATCAAAATTTGATTAAATTTAGACCATCACTTTACACTAATAGAATAAATTTAATGTTAAATAGTAATAACTTAAATAAATATATTGATGATAAAAAATTAAAAGGGATGTATTCTAGTTGGTCAAAGGAAAATATAGATTTTTCAATAAAAAAAGAATTTGATAATTTAAACAAAAATACAACAAAATATAATAATTATGGAACATTTTATGATTATGGATTAGAGAGATATTTAAAAAGATCAACTAACATTTATCCAACTAAAATAAATTTAATAAATCATAATAACAATAAATTCAATTTATTTGATTTTGGAAAATATTATTAACTAATTTATGATTTTTTTTTTAAATATTTTTATAAACAAAAATTTATAAATTAATAAATAAATTAATTTATGAATTCAATAAATAATATTGTTGTCCCAGAAGATCCATCAAAAGAAATAAAAGAATTACAAAATGCTTTAATTGATGTAAGTCCATCTAATTCAGAATCAGATTTTTCAATGAAACTTAAAAATAAAAAAAATAGAAACATTGTTTTTTCAGATGATTCTAAAAAAGCAAATGATTCTAAATATTTAAAAAAATTAAAAGAAAATAAACCTTCTTCAAAAAAAAAAAATTATTTACCTCCTCAATCTAATTCAATTTTATGTAAAAAATTACAAAAAGAGATTGATTCTTTAAATTATAAAATTTCAATATTAACAAAAAAAAATTTTGATTTGCAAAGTGAGAATACAAATATCCAAAACGAAATAATTAAAATAAATAATATAAAAGAAAATGAAATCAAAACTTTATTAGAAAAAGAAACACAATTCAAAACAAATTTAAAGTTAAAAGAAGAAGATATAGAAAATTTTAAAAAGCAAATTGAAGAAAAAAAAAAAGAAAAAATTGATTATGAACATTTAAAAGAAACAAATAGACAATTAAATTCAGAAAATGAAAAATTAAAAGAAACTTTAAATAATTTAAATAAAGTAATTGAAAACTTAAATATAGATGTAAAAAAATATAAAGATCAAAATGAAGAAATTAATGGTAAAAATAATACTTTAAAAAATGATAGAGCTTTTGTATTAAATGAAGCATTTATTTCAAAAGAAAAAAATAAAGATTTAGAAATTGAAAATGAAAAGTTAAAAAATCAAAATAATGAATATAAAAAATTAAATGATAATCTTCTAAGAAAAATTGAAACTTATGATGATTTAAAAGAAAAAGAATATAAAGAAAGATTAGAAAAAATGAAAGATAATTTAGAAAAAAAATATAAAGAAGATTTAGAAAAAATGAATGATAATTTAAGTAAATTAACAGAAACTAAAATTAAATTTTTATCACAACAAAATAATGAATTAAAAGAAAAATTATCTAAAACAGAAAAAAAATTAAATGAATTATATTTATCAAATGATAATATTTCCCTTGAAACAAAAACTTATATAAATTCATTAAAAGATGAAATAGAATATAATAAAATTCAAATGAAAATCAAAGATGAAGATTTAAATAGATTAAATAATGTTTATAATGATAATATAGATGTAATAAAAATGTTACAAAATGAAATAAATATTTTAAAAGAAAAAAATAAAGTTTTATTAGATGAATTTCAAAAAATGATTTCTCAAGAAAAAAATAATGAAATGTTATTAAATAATAAAATAATACTTTTAGAAAATAAAAATAAAGATTATGAACAATTTGAAACTGAATTAGATAAACTTTTATTAAATAATACAATTGTTTCTTTAAATGATGAAAAAACAATTGAATTTATGAATAAGTTAAAAAATTTACCTGAAAATAATAAAAAAAGAATAAGTCAATGTTTACTTTTAGTAACAAGAATTCAAGAATTGAATATTGAAATTCATAATCTTCAAAAAGAAAATTTAGAATTAATAAATCAAAACAAAAAATTAAATGAAGAAAGTTTTATCAATAAAAATATTGCAAATCAAATGAAAGATCCTTATGAATATATTTTAATTCAATTAGAAGAAAAAAATAATTTAGTTCAACAAAATAAAATTGAATTAGATGATTTAAATAAAAAATTAAAAGCTGCTTTAAGTGAAAATGAGTTTTTAACTTCTAAATTAAATGAAACTGAAAAAGATTTAAAACAAATTATGAATAATAGAAGTCAAATACAAAATTTAGAAGTTTTAGTAAGAAAAATTGTTAAAGAAGAAGCTTTAAGAAGAGGAAGAAAGGAAGAAATTGATTTTTTGTGGGATATTAATTTTCCATATAAAAATGAAGATATTAATAAAAATATAAATTTTTCAAAATATCAAAATACTAAAAGTACTCAAAATAAATATTATAATTAAATAATTCAATTTTTTTATGATTTAATTATTTAATAAATATAATTGTTTTAAATGCTAAATTTAATACTTTTACCAGTGGTTTAAGGGGAATTAAAATTTTTTTCATTTAAAACAGATTTTATATTCAATAACATTTTAAAAGTTTTTTTTAAAATGTTTTAAAAAAATATAATAATGAATTGTCCTAAGTTTCAATTATAATTAAAATATTTCAGAAATTTAATTATTATTAAATTAGTAAATAATTTAATTTAGATTGAATTATTTTCCCTAATTTAATTTTAAATATTTTTCTTTCATAAAAATTCACTAAATAATATAAAAAAGATTTAATTTTTATTCACATTTCACAACAAATGTTTATTTTTCATTTTCTCCAAATAAATTGTTAAATTTTTACTTACCTTGATGTTGATAACCACTATTATCATGCAATTTTGAATAATTGAATCATAACCATCATCAAAATTTTATTTCCTTTATTCTTTGATTGTAAAATAGAATTTTTATTTAAATAAATAATTATATTTTAATATTAAAATTTTTTATTTTAATTATTTATAAATCTTTATCAATTTCATCCATATCTATAACATCTTCTTTAGTATTATTTTTTTTATTATTATTTTCTTCTTCATCTTCATTTTCCATTTCTAATAAAGCTTTTGTAACTTCTTTTACATGTTCTGGACCAAATTGTTCTCTTACAGTTTGTTGAATTGCTACAATAAAATCTTCATAATTTATATGTTTATATAATTCTTCTTTTTTTAATTTATTTGGTAATTTCCTCATATAAGTTTTTACTATTTGTTCATTAAATGTTTGTTGTCTTTCATTATTATCTCCTTTATCCAATAATTTCAGAAAAAATTGTTGACAGTCTTTTTTTGTCCATATATCTTTTTTGTCTAAACCCATTTCTATCATTACTTTTTCTCCTTTTAAATTTCCTTCTTTGAAAAGATCTTTTAATTTAATTTTACAATTAATCATTATTAGAAAAAATAAAGGAAAAAGAAAATATAATTTCATTATTTTATAAATAAAATATTTAAAATTTATTCTTTATTAATAAAACAAATAAAATATATAATTATAAAAAAATTTAAATGTTAGAATTAAATAAATTGTTAAATCCAAATGAGCCTCAAAATGATATTGAAAATAATCCAAATAATAAAGGTGGACTTGTAAATAATTTATTTGCTCAAATATTATCAGACCAAAAAGGAATAAGCGAGTAAAATAATATTATTAAAAAAATAGTTCTGAATTAATAGCAAATAATATAATAAAATTAATTCCAGAAGGAATACCAAGTTTATTAGATTTTGAAAAACCAGAAGAAAATTTAGCTCATTTAATAATTCTTTTTAATTGCCCTAATTCTTTTTATGTAAAATATAGTGAAAAGATTGGAGAATTAAAGAAAATCAAAGGGTTAAGTTTATTAACTGGTTTTTATACTTGTGATTTAAAAATGGATGTTGATTTTCAAGAAAATTTTGATATTGATAATTTTGATAATAATGTTAAAATGAAGGAAATTAATAAAAGAATTGAAATTACAGATTTAATTATTAATCATATTAAAACTTTATTTGAAGATTTTCAAACTACTTCAGAAGAATTACTTGATTTAATTTTAGAAAAATTTGCAGAAAGAAAATCAGAAGATTTAAAAAACTTTAATAATGAATATTATGAGAAAATGAATATATTATATAAAAAAATAAAATCAAAAGATTTAAATTATTATTATTTTGATTATGAGGATTTTATATTAATATTCACAAAAATAGTTCAATATTATACTCAATTAAATATTGCAATATCATTTACAGATTTACCAGAAACTTTCATAATGCAAATTTTTGGTGATGATGAAAAATTATCCAAGCTTGCAGAAAAAAATGAATATGAACTTCAAATGAAATTTTATGGTTTAAAATACCAATATTTCTCAGATTTATATACTTATAAAAGAAAAAAATATTCCCTTGATGAAATAAATGATAATCAATTGGATCAAAATTTTAATCCAAATTTAAATGAATGGATACCTTTAAAATTTAGTGAATTAGATATTAATAATGTTCTTCATTGGCCTCCATATACTTTTTATACAGAAGAAAAGGAAGAAAAATTCCAAAGATATGAAAAAGATGATAGTTATCATGAATGTAATATTGCTTTTGAAAATGATAAAAATTGTAATAAATGTTCAAAATTTAGAAATATAGATAAAATTAGAATTATATATGATTCATTTGATAAAAGTGTAAATATAAATTATATGATACAAAAAGAATTAATTAAATTTGTTATGTTCAAAAGAAATTTCGTTGATTATGGAGATAAATTAACTATTAAAAATTTTGTATTTGCATCATGGAATATTTTTTCAAATAAATCAACCATGAATTTTATTCAAACAATAAGGAATTTTTATGGAGAAGATATGTCTTATTATTTTCTTTGGATAACAGATTTAATGAGATGGACCTTAACACCATTAATAATAAGTATTTTTGTATATTTTTTTGGATATACTTTTAAAGATAATGTTAGAATAAGTAATGAAAAAACATTATTATTATTTTCAGCTTTAATGATAATTTGGGGAGCAATCTTTGTGAAACAATGGGAACAGAAAGAAATAATGTTTAATTATTTTTGGGGAACAAAATCTATTAGAAAAAAGAATGAACCTGATGATGAATTATTTATTCCTGATGGTAAAATAAATTTAATATTTGATCATAATTTTCCTTTAGTAAACAAATTAAAAAAATATATTAAAACATCAACTATATATTTAATATTAATAATAATGCTTCTTTTAACGTTATTATTAGTTTACTTTATATTTTCTCTAAAATCAATATTATTAGAAAAATATCCAAATAAAGGATCATTAATAAGTACATTAATTGCAACATTAAATACATTTCAAATAAAAACAATGTATTATGCTTATTGGTATGCAGCATATTATTTAAATTTATGGCAAAATCACAAAAAAAACATTAGCAAGAGAAATTCTTTAGCAATAAAATTAGTATTATTTGAAGTATTAAATTGTTATATGTCAATATTTTATATTGCTTTTTTAAAAAGAACTCAAATATTTGGAAAACCTATTGAAGTTTGTTATGGTTTTAATGGAAGTGATTCTTGTTTTGAAGAAATGGAAATTCAATTATATGTTTTATTTATATGGTATTTTGCTTTTGATTTTATTGAAGTTTTAATGCCTATATTTTATCAAAGTGCAAAAATGGTTTCTTTAAAAAAGAAATTTTCAGAAAGAAAAATAAAAGATGTTACTACTCATAGTATAGAACAACAAATTTTATGTGATACTTATGATGATATGATTTATGAATATAGTGAAATTTTAGTTCATTTTGGTTTTATTTTATTATTTAATGTTGCTGCTCCATTTACTTCAATTTGTGTTTTTTTACTAATATATTTAGAAAAATTCTTTGATAGTTATAAAATATTTTTCTTAGAAAGAATTAATTTTATTAATAAATCTTCAGGTTTGGGAATTTATAATAAAATGACTTGGTGCTTTATTTATATTGGTATCTTTTTAAATGGTGCTATTTTATTTTTTGGAGATAATAGTTTTTTCCCTGATAAAAATAATGAAGAAAAAATTGTTTATTATTGTATTTTTTGCTTAGTTATTTATGTTTTTTGTTGGTTTTTACAATGGAATGCTTTTCCTAAATGGTTTAGTTATTTAAATGATATTGTTGATTTATATCATAAAAAATATTTCCAAAGAGAAGAAAAAAATTTACCTCATTATTCTTTATTGGAAAAAATTAAAAGTGTTGGAGATGAAAAACAAAAAAATTTGTAAAATTTATTTTTATCATAATAAAGAATTCTTTTTTATTTAACATTTAAACTTTAAAATATCAATTTTTTTTAATTTAAAAAATAAGAAAATAATACTATAATTGTAATAATTTAAATATATATAATTATCTTAAGATTCATCTTCATTTTCATTTTCATTTTCATTGCTTTCTAAATTTCCATTATCATTTTTTTCAATATATTTTTTTAATTCAATGATATCTTGAATAACTTTATTTTCAGGTTTATCAGGATTTTTTAAAATATTTTGAATTTCTTCTTTTTTGAAATAATCATTTATAAGAGTTTTAGCTTCTTTAACACCATTATCAAAAAAAATTAAAAATTTTAAATAACTAAGAACACAACTTAAATGAATTTTATTGGCGACATATAAATATTTATTACAAACATACATTGAGTTTTTATATTGAGTTTTAGCTTCTTTTAAATAATTTTTTTTAACTTCATCATTTTTTTCAATTAAGATTAAATATTTATCACTGTCAGCTTTAATTTTATATAAAAAACTTTCAATTTCTCTATTTATTCCATTCATTGGATCAGATATATTTTTAATAATATAAGAATCAATTAATTTAATTATTCTTAAGCAAAAATCTTTCATTTCTTGTTCAATTTTAAAAGATTTGTAATTTATTCCTGTGATTAAACCTTTTGTTTCTTCTGAATCTTCATTATTTTTTAGAGAATAATCAAATATACTTTTTAATTTATTTATTTGTTTTTGTTTATTTCTTATTAAAGATTTAAATCCTATTTCCAAAAGTTCTAATTGGTCAATTTGTAAATATACCTCATTATATTGTAAATATAATTCTTCAAAACATGTTATTACATCCTCATATTTTTCACATTGATTACATACTGAAATTAATACTAAAATTTCATCTTTACCGTATTTTTTTAATTGAGATTTCAATAAATTTTTTAAATCTGATTTACCTTTTCGAGGGTTATTTTCATTTAAATATTTTAACATATCATTATTATTTGCCAATTCTTCATTTTTTGTCATTTAATTTTTAATAAAACATTATCATATATTTTTAAATTAAAATTTTTGAGTTTATACTTTTTTTTTATTTTTATAAAAAATTTAAATGTTTTAATAATTATAGAAAATTAATGAATGGAAGAGAAATCAACAATGAATCAAATTTAAAGAATAATGAAGATATAATTAGAAATAAATTACAATTTTTCTTTGAAAAAGAATATAATTTAGAAAAAATAGGAAGTAAATATTATGAAGATTTAAAAACTTTAAATAAATTATCAACATTACAAAAAGTTTTAGAAAATAGATTTCATCAAATAGAAGAAATAAGTCATCAAAAATGTTTTAAATGTAGATTTAAATTATTACAAGAATTAGATAATAGATCAAATACTCCTGATAAAATATCAAATTTTCATGAACATTATCATTCAAATTTGACTGATGAAAATATTAGGAGTAAAACGCCAGAAATACAAATAAATAAAAAAAGAAAAATCAAAAAAACTCATGATAAAAATAAAGAACAAAGTTTCTTTCAAGTTAATATATTTAGTGGAAATAATACAAATAATAATAATAGTAATAATAAAATTCATAATGATATGAAAAATAAAAAAGAAAATTTAAAAATAAATACTGAAAATACTTATAAAAAAATATTTACAACAATGGAAAAAAGTCCAAATAAAGTTAAAAAAATTAACAATAATTTATTATATACAAATAAAACAATAAATAATAAAGAAAGAACAATTACTCCAAAATTAGAAATAAAAAAAAAGAAAAGAATAATAAAAAATGAATTTGATTTGATTCAAAATAATAAAAAAAATAAAAGTTATGTTGAATTAGCTCATAAAAAAAAAATATATAAAACAAATAGAAGTGAAGATAATATAAATAAAAAAGGAATAATTGGAACTATTGATAAAATAAAAAGTACAGTTAATGGAATTAATCAATCATTACATTTAATAGAAAATATAAATAATACTGTTAAAAGGAAAAGAAGTAATTCATATTTAGAAAAATCTTTAGATGATAAAAAAGTGAAAAAAGTTGTTAATTCAATTAATAATAATAAAATAAATGATATTCAGAATCAAAATATTGGTCATCAAAAAAATTATCTTACTGAAAGAATTGATTATAAAATTAATCCAACCAAAAATTCTCATTTTAAAATCACAAGTGAGATAAATAATTCTAATAAACCAAAAAATATTTCTTCTATATATTCAAAAAAAGATTATATTAAAGAAAAAAATAGGGAAAACAATAACCAAGGATATAGTAAATTATCTTTAAAAGTTAAAAGAATTAAAGAAAATTATAAAATCAATGAATATAGAATTGAAAAAGATTATAAAAAAGAAAAAAATAATGATAAAAAAATTGATAATGAAAAAAATAAAAAATATGATGATTATATTAATTTAATTTCAAATTCTGAAAAAAATAATATTTTTAATGTTGATTCTTTAGAAAATATTAATAGAAAAGTTTCAAATGAAATTCAATTAAATCAAATGAAAAATCAGAATATAATGAATGAAAAAATAGAAAATAAAATAAATAATGAAATTATTGGTAAAGACAAAAATAAATTATTACAAAATGAAGAAATTAAACAAATAAAAAAAGAAGAAAAAAAAAATAAATATATTCAATGTTTTATTTGTTTATTAAAATCTGGATTTTTATTACCAAAAAAATCATTTTATTTAACAACATATTCAAATCAAATTTTATCAAAATTTCCACTTAAGGAATTAATAAAAAATACAATATTAAATTTAGAGAATAATTATAATAAATTGAATATTTATATTTCAAAATATAATATAAATCAATTTGAAGAACCTTTAAAATTTAATGAAAAATCAATAGAAAAATTAAATTTAATTTCTCAAAATGATGAAATAAATTTATATTCAAAATCTCAACCTTTTATAATTATTAATTTATTTACAATATTATATATAATTTTAGATGAAAATTATTTAGAAATTCCAACTAAAACATTAATAATAAATTTATATCAAACAATATTTCCAAAATATAAAATAAAATCAATAAGTAAGAATATTTATTTAAATATTAAAAAGAAAATTTATTTTTAGATATAATTCCTCAAAAAGTAAATCTTTCTCGAAATCAAATTGATAAAATAAATCAATTAAAAAATGAAAATCCAAAAATTTTCTCATTTGATGAAATGACAAAATTTTCTCAAACTTGTTCTAATTTAATTTTATGTTTATGTGATTTTTGGAATTATATAAATGGAATTTATGAAGATGGAACTTCAATTGTTGAAATAAAAAAGATATATTCAAAATTAAAAGATTATAAATCAAAATTAATTTTACTTAAAGAAAAATGTAAAGAATAAATCATATTTTTAAATAATTATATTTATTAAATTATTAATATTTAAAAAAAGGAAATCATATGATTAATTTTTTACTTGAATTCGAAAATATTATTGAAGATACAATTTCAACTGTTTTTAAAATTTTCCTTTTTTATATATTAATAAAATGGTATGGTATTTTTTTTGGAATATCATTTTTTTTTGTTTTTTTTATGTTTTATAGAATAATGATTTATAAATTTTATAAACTTATTCCTTTATCTCCTTTTGATATTTGTTTTTTATCTAAAAATGAGAATAATAGAAATAATTTAATAGGAATTTTAGAACTTTCAGATTTTTCTTTTGAAAAATTTGAAAAATTAATGGAAACAATTATTTTAAGAATAAAAAAAATGAGAGTTAAACTAAAATATAGATTTTTTAATTATTATTGGGAAGAAGTAAAATTATCTGAGGCATTAAAAACTATAGAAAAAAAAGAAATGAATAAAGAAAATTTAACTAATTATTTAAATGAACAAATGTCAATATATATAGATATTTTTAATAAATTACCTTTTCAAATAAAACTAATAAAATTTATAAACTTAAATGAAGGAGTAATTTTATTTAAGTTTGATCATATTCTCTCAGATTCATTTAGTCTTATTTCTTTAATGTATTCACTTGATGATAATTATTCTTTTGAATTGATACAAAATGAAAAAGAAATTTTTAAGGATAGTAAAAAAGAAAAAATATTAAATTGGGTTTTGTTTCCTTTTTATGGACCATATACTTTATTTTTACTTTTTTTAAATATCACAGGAAAAAAAATTACTAAAACAAACAAAAATAAAAAAAATAACCATTTAGTTTTTTATGGTAAAAAACATTCTTTAAATAAATTTAATAAAGTGAGAAAAGAAAATAATTTATCATTTAATCAATCTTTAATTGCTATTCTTTTTAATGCATATTATAATATTATTTTTGAAAAAAATAAAGAAAAAAATATATTTATTAAATGTATAATTCTATTTTGGAGAAAACATTTTCCTTTAAAAATTAATGATGTTATATTATTAAATTCAACGGGTTTTAATTTTCAAAAATTTAATTTAATTAATAAAATGAATTTAAATGAAATTATAAAAAATCCAATTAAAGAGGATTTTAATAAAGTAAATAATTCATATTTAAATTGGATAATATTAATTAGAGAATTTTTTTCTTTTAGAATTTTTAATTTGATTAAGAAATTGATAATAGAAAAAGAAGAAATAATTATTCAAAATATTCCTGGCTCAAAAAGAAAAATTATAATCGAACAATCTGAAGTAAAAAATATTTTTCTTTTCCAAAATTCCCAAATTCCATTAATTAATGTTATATCATATAACAATGAATTTAACATTAATTTAGTAATTGATAATAATTTTGAAATTAAAGGAGAAGATATTATTCAACAAATTGATAATTTAATTAATTTATTTATTAAATGATTAAAATAATAATTTAATTAACCCCATAACAAAATAAAAAAAAATTAAAAAGTCTTTTAATCCCTAAAATTCAAAAAAAAAATTTTTAACCCATAATAATTTTATAATTAAAAATTAGTCCCTAAAATTTAAAAAAAAGGTAATTTATAATTTAATTATTATTTTTATAATTCACCCCATAATAATTTGATGATTATAAATAAATAAAAAAATGATTAAGAAAAGATTCAAAAATAGTTATTAAATGATAAAATTGTAAAATAGTGATTTTTTTAATTATTATTTTTATAATTCACCCCATAATAATTTGATAATTATAAATAAATAAAAAAATGATAATAAAAAAAAGGGAAAAATAGTGATTAAATGATAAAGAAACAATTGTAAAATAGTGAATTCTTTTTAATTATTATTTTTATAATTCACCCCATAATAATTTGATAATTATAAATAAATAAAAAAATAGGAAAAATAATTATAATTTAAAATTAGTTAAATTATAGACCATATGATAATAATTTTATTTGAAAAAAATAATTTATTAATTAAACCATATTTTTAAATAAAATATAGGTTATATTTATATAAAATAGAAAATTTTATATATTAGAAAAATAGTCATTCTATAAGAATTCTTATTTGATTATTTAAAATAAGAATTGAATAATTTAGTTTAACAAAGAATTTATTTTTTTAATTTTTCTTTAAGAAAAAAATCATTTTGTTTTTATTTTTAATCTTTATTTTCATTTAATTCATTCTCTTCTCTTGTTTTTATTATTTTTTCTTCTTGATTTTGTGAATAAGCTATAGCTTTTCCTTTTAAATTATTAGTTAATTCATTAAATCTATCTGAAATAAAACTTTTAGGATTTAAAGATTTTTGTTCTTCATTTGAATTGTTTTCTTTTTGAAATTTTTTTTTAATAGTTAAAAAGTTATTTTCTTTAATTTTCTTAGAAATCTCTTCTTTAATAATTTCTTGAAGTCTTAATTTTTTATCTATATTATAATTTTTTTTTATTTTTGATAAATCATCTTTATTCTCAATTTTTCTTATTTTACTTTTATTAATCAATATTTTATTAATTTTATTTCTTATTTTTTTTTCATTTTTATCATTAATATCATTCATTCTATCATCAATTTTTTTATTCAAATTTATTTTATCTAAAAATATTTTTTCTATTGATTTATGAAAATTTTCATTTATTTTTTTTTGACTGAGTTCTAATTTTTTTATTTTTTCTTTTAAAGATATTTGAGAAATATTATAATTTTTTTCTATCTTTTTAATACTCTCTTCAATTCTCATTTTATCAATTTCAAATTTATTTTCTAATTTCTTTTGTATTTTTTTTAAAAAATTTGACATCTCTTTTTTTAATGGAGTATATTTTATTTTTTCTTTTAATTTTTTATTTAATTTTATAACTTTAAAAGATTCAGAATCTGAACTTAAAGAAAAACTTTCATTATTATTATAATATTCTTTATTTTTTTTCCTTTTATATGATTTATTCCTTTTATTTCTATTTAAATTATTACTTTGGGAATTATTTGGATTATTAAATTGATTAAAATCAGAATAATATTCAAAATTTTGTGGACTTGAAATTTTAGGATAAATTAGATTTTCATTATTTGGATTTAAATATTTATTTTTGTTTTCATACTCATTGTTTTTATATATATTTAAAGGAACAATCTGTTTGTTTTTTGAATTATTGTTAAAAAGAGAATTTGGAGTCATTAAATTGGGTAAAGATGATGATTTTGAAAATTTTTTATTCTTGTTCAAATTATTTGTTCTAAATAAATTAGGTTTTTTTGAAAAAATGATTGAATTATTCTCAGTCATTTAATTTCAAAATTTATCAAAATAAATAATTGAATGTTTATTTTAAATAATTTAAAAAATTGAATTTTGAAAATTTTTGTCTTAATTAAAAGAATTATTTTAAGTTTAGTTTTAAATAAATTTTTACATATTTTTTTATTTTATAAAAAAATTTAATAATATATAATAATAGAAAAATAAAAAAATGAGAAAAAAGAAAGTTTAAATGTTTGTAAACAATTTTTCTTAGGCTTTTGAATTTTTCCCTGTTTAGTAAACAAATTTTTATTGATCATAATAAAGATTTTTTATTTAAAAGAAATATGAAAATAATCAATCAAAAAATATAAATGAAAAATAAATAATTATATTTATTCAATATTTAATAAACAATTGGAAAAAGAAGAAAATGAAAAGATAAAATAATTATTGAAGATAAAATTTAATATTAAAAGTTGAAAAGAATAATAATAATTAATTTAACATTTAATAATGAAATATCCAATAAATGAGAAAAAGAAAAAGATAAAATAAAAGAAATTGACCTTAATTACTTTAATAGAAAAATATTAATAAAGAAACTTAACTTTTATATTTTTCATATTTATTTTGAAAAAATGTTTTTGGTAAAAATAAAAAGATTAGATAACTGAAATTTATAATGATAATAATATAATCTATATAAATAAATGTTTTAAATTTTAATTTTTAAATCTATTATTTCCCTAATTTATTTAATCAATTGTTTATATTTTATATTCAACTGAAAATTAATTTTTTTTAATTATAATTATCATATTATAATGAATTATTAAATAGAAAAATGCATGAACATGCATTTGAATGTGTAATAATAATAATATTATCAAGAATAATAAGTATAATATTCAATATTCTAACAATAATATATATACGTCATGATTTACATAAACTTGATAAATATATAAATAATTGGTCATCATATCCAATATCATATATAAACACTAAAACAGATGATACATCAGTATATAGCTTAATTGATTCAGATTTTTATGGTACATTAACATATTGTGATTGTACAAATTCAACAAATAGCAAATTTAAAGGGGAAATTTATCTTGATAAATGTACAATAGAACAAGGAAAATCAAATTGTATAATTGTACCAGGAATACCTAAAAAAAGTATCATAAATTGGAGAGGGAAAATATTAGAAAAATCTACATCACCATTTTTCAATTATTTTGATTATATTGAAAAAAAATATTGGGAAAATTGTACTCAAGTTATTGGTTATGTTGATACAAAAAATAATACACTTTGTAAAAATACAATATATGGTTCTCCTATTTCTTATATAAAAATAATAAAAAACGATAAAATTTCTCAAAATAATAGTTCTAATAGAATTATAAATTTAGATGATAACTATACTTTATATTGGGGTAATGATAATGGAAGAATTATTGTTGATGTAATTATTGGACAAGACAAAAATGGAATTTGTATTGATAAAGATGAAGGAATTTTTTCAATGAATGAAATGTTTTATAATAGGAAAAAAGGGAAACCAAAATGTGAAAAAATTATTGCGAATAAGAAATATGATAATAGATATAATTTAATAGATAATGGACCTATTGATACAGAAAAATTTTTTAAAGAAAATAAAATTGATAATTATTCTTATTTAAAAGAAGATATTAATGATTTAAAATTATATACTGTAAGTTATTTTGGTATTGATTCCAAATGTTTTAAATTTTTTAAAAAAGGAGATTTTAAAAACAATACGATCAGTGATTATTTAATGAAATTTTTTTTAGTCATATGTTTATATATTGAAATTTATTTAATATATTTTATTTTTTCTACTGTTCCTCAGGGAATTTGGAGTCCTTTTGAAAAAAAGAAATATTTTTCAAATAATTTAAATATAACCATAATTTTAATTTGTTCTTTGGTTATACATTATATTAATTTTTATAATTATAGCAGATATAAAAGTTACAATTGTTTTGATGAAATCATTAAAATTGATTATGATGAATTTGTTTTTCCTTTGAATATTTCTAAAATTTTTTTATGGATTAGTGTAATTGTTAATCTTATTAGTTTTTTGGCTTGTTATTATTTATAAGATTTATAAGTATAATAAGATTACAAAAAAATATACAATAGAAAAAAAATTCTCTATATTTTTTATTGAGTATAAATTTCAAAATTGGTCATTTATTTATAATAAATAAACTATTATTAAAACTTAATGATAATATTGACATTCATTTATTTAATTTTTATTTTATTATTAGTAATATCTTAGTTTTTTATATAATTGAATTTTTATTTTTATTCATATTGATTCATTTAAAAAGTTACATATATTAATTAAATATAATATAATATTTTATATATTATATTATATTTCATAATTAAATTAAAAAATTTTTAGATAATTTTTAAAATATTATACTTCAGATTTTGTGAAAGAATTATTAAATTACAATATTTATTTTTTTATTTATTGTTAATATATAAGGTTTAAATTCATTAATCACTTGAATAATTTTTTTTTCTTTTGTTTTGTTCTTAAAAAAGAGATTTATGTTTTATTAATCAACTTAATTTTTGTTATAATGGGTTAAATATATTTTTCAAAAAAAATAATTATAAACTAAAAAACAATTTTTTTTAAAATAATCCTTTTCTTTTACAATAAAATTTCAAATCATTTAAAAAGAAAAATTAAAAAAAAAATAATTATTATTTTTATTTATTTATTTATAAAGGAATTAAACTTTAGTAAAAACTTTTTTTTTATAATTTTCAGGTTTAATAAAACTTTCAATACAAAATGCAGTTGGATGATAATAATCTTCAATAATAATTAAACCTTCTTCTTTAATTTGGCAAAGTTCATTAATTTTTTTAACAACAGAATTAATTTCAATTTTAACAAATCTTGATAATAAATTTAAAAATGTAATTAAATTATTTTCTTCAAATAAAATTTGAGAAGAATTTAATACTCTTGAAAAAAATTAAATAATTAATTCTTACCTTACTTTATTTTTAAAAAATTCATTTAAATTAGTTTTAAATTCTTGTTTTTGTTCATCTTTAAGTAAAATATTTTCATAATCAATATGAGCGTATTCTTTTAAAATCGATAAAATTTCCATAAATTCAAAATAAATTTTATTTTCAATTTTATATTTTCGATATCCTTTAATTTGTTCTTTTTTATCATTATTATTATTAGATTTATCTATAATTTCTTTTCCTTTTGGTCTTCCTCTTTTAAAGAGTTTTTTATTATTCCCTTTTTTATTATTTTTTTTTTTCAATAAATTAAATTTATATTCTTGATTCCATGAGTCTTCTAAATTACTCAATTCTCTTTTCATATTCATTGGATCTATTATTTTATATAATTAAATAATATTACTTTTTAAATTACTTTTTTTCCCTCTTAAATATCTTTTTTTTGCAGTTACTGATGCTTGTCTTCTTGTTTTAACTCCTTTCATATTTTAATTATTTAAAAATATAAATTTTAAATAAATCTATTATTATTATTTTCTAAATTTATGAATTTATTATTTATTTTAAATACCTAAAACTAATATATTCAACTTATATTAATTTATTTTTATTAATCAGAATCTTCATTTCCTTTTTTATCTATTGAATTTACTCCATTAATAGTAAAATCAATTTGTTTAAAAATTGCATCCATTTGATTTTTAAAATTAAAAGAAGTTGCTTTTTTTTCATTATTTAACATAGATTTCAAATACTGAAAATCAAATAAATATCTTTTAGAATCTAAAAATTCATTTTCAAACATTTTACTACTTTTAATTTCCATATCATAAACTTTTTGATCATTTTGAATAAAATTAATTTCATCTTCAACAAAAATTTGATCTTCATATTTATATTTATTTACAAATTTTTTAACAATTTTTTTTGCTCCTTTAGGAATAACATCTTTTCTTATTACTATTTTAGGACCATTATTATTTTCACTTTTATTAATAATTTTATGTAAATGAAAATCAACATGATCTAATAATCTACTTTCATTTTTATTTTGATAAATATTAAATTTTTTTAATTCAATATTACTTTTTCTTCTTAATCTATCTAATTTATTTCTTTTAATTTCAATTTCTTCTTTTTTTTGTAAAGAAGAATGAACATTTCTAATTTTAGGAACTTCAATTTCTTTTTTTTTAAAATTTATAAAAGCATTTAATATTTGTACCATTTGAGAATTTTCTTCACTTTTTCCTAAAAGATAATTATTAGAATCTTTAATAAAATTATGAGAAAAAATAGATGACATTGGAGGATTATAATTTACCTTTTCAAATAAATTAAAATAAGGTTCTTTATCTATTTCATCATCATCATCATTATTTTTTTTTTGTCTTATTTTTCCTATTTCTTTTCTAATTCTAATTTCAACTTCTTTTAAATTTAAAACTTTATCATTTTTATCTGTAACTAAAAATAATCTTTGAAAGAAAAAATTATATAAAACATTCCATCCTACTCTTTCAGTTAATATTTTTTTTTCTTCTTTTTTATGAATTTGAGCTAAAATATCTAATTTTGTTATTAAATAATTTCTTTGTAAATGAGGATATTTTTCATTTGGTAACATATAAAATTTTGGAATAGGTTTATCATTATTTCCATTTTTATCATTTTGTTCTTCATCATCTGATGATGAAGGATTTGATTGAAGATTTTTTATTAAATTTGAACTTTTTAAACTTATTGCCATTATTTCTTGATTAAGTTTTATTTTTATTAATAATAATTATTGAAAATAATCATATTTTTTTAATTTTTTAAAATTAATTATTTATATATTTGAAATTTATTTACTCAACTTTAAGATAGGTTTATACAAAAAGTCTAAAATATTTAAATTAAAGAAAAAAAATATAGATGAAAAACAATTAAAAAGTGGTATTCCATAATAAATTAACTTTTAATTAGTTTTATTAGTTATACAAAAAGTTATATTATACTTTATTTTATAAAAAATTACTATTAATATTTCAAATACTTTCTAATTTTTAAAAAATTATTTTTTTTTCTTCAAATTAAAAAAAATATTTTAATTTTTATATAAATCAATACCAATTTCTTTTTAAAAATGATAATTGAGTAAAAGTGAAAAAATGGTAAATTTAAATTAAATAAAAATTTGGGTGATTGAAAATGATTTAAAAATTAAATGAGAATAAAATATATATAATATCATATTAATTTATTAAAAGTAAAAATAAAGAAAGAATTTTAGTTTTAATGTCCTTAAAAACCGAAACAAATGTTTTATTCAAGAATAAAATATTTCTTTACTAAATTGGATATTAATTGATAAAAATTTTATTTCATTTATATTTTTTTTAAAATTTTTTACGAACTTATGATTTTAATTTAATTAAAAAAATACAAAATATCAATTTTACAATTCTGTAAAAATATAAAAAATAATTTCGTTTTTATCTCAGAAAAATAAAAAATAAATCATTCGAAAAAGAAAAAAAAAAAAAAAGAAAAAATAAGAACAAATGATAGAAAATATAGAAGTTCAAAAAAAAAAGAAAAAACTAAATTATCAATTAAATAATTATGAAAACATAGAATTAATTTTCCCAAAAAAATTATTTAAAAATGAAACAATAACAAATGAAAGTTTATCAGAATATTTAAGTTCGAATTATCCTTTTTTTGAATATATAAAAAATTTTGGTGGAATAGAAAAATTAAATCAATTAATAGAAGTATTAAATTTTGAAGTTTTTGAAAAAAATCAAACAATAATAAATTATGGAGATGAATGTGAAAAATTTTATATTTTAATAAATGGTTTAATTGAAATTTATAAAGTAAAACCAAAAATAGTAGAAATCAGTTTAAGAGATTATATAAAATATTTATCAAAAATAAAAGACTATGAAAAAAATAATACAAAATTAGAAAGAATTATAAATCAAAATCCAGATATTAATAATTATGATATTAAAAAAAAAGAATTTAATTATAAAGATATTCAAGATAAAAGAAAATTTAAAGTTACTTTAGAAGAAAAGTATAAAGTAGCAGAATTTGAATCGAATTTTACTTTTGGTGAAATTCCCATAATTAAAAAAGAACCAATGGAACAAACTATTATTGCATTAAAAAAAACAATTATAGCAACAATTGATAAAATGGATTATAATAAATTAATTAGAGAGCTTGAAGAAAATAGAATTACTGAAAAAGTAAATAATTTTAAAATAAAATATCCTTTTTTTTATTTTTGGCCTAGATATAGAATTTGTAAACTTTTTAATTCTTTTCAAAAAATTATTTTATTTAAAGGAGATTATTTATTTAAACAAAATTCAAAACCTGAAGGAATTTATTTTATTAAAAATGGACAATTTGAAATTAATAGTTCTATTAATTTTTCTTGGTTTGAAAATTTCATTGAATATATTCATGAATCTCCTAATTCAATTATTAATGATATATCAAAATTAAAAATGATTCCTTTAAAAATGCTTAAATCATTTATTGAAGAGAATTTAAAAAAAAATGAAAATAATACTTTTATATTTCATGAAAATTCAAAAAATAAAAATTTAGATGATTATGAAAATAATAATGAAATATATGATACTTCTAATTTAGAAAAATATTCTTTTAAATGTGTAATAAAAAAAATAAAAAGTCCTGAATTTATAGGTTATGAAGAATGTTTAGATTTTAAACAAAGATTTACTTCTGTAAAATGTATTTCTGATAAAGCAGAAATTTATAAAGTTAATATTGATGATTTTTTCCAATTATTACCTTTTGATAGAAAATCAGAATTTTTTATGAAAGAAAATTTACGTGAAAAAAAAATGTATTTAATTTCACAAGTCAAAAATAATGTTTTGAAAAGAATTAATTATATTGATGAAGATATTAAAGAAAATTTAATGAAGTTAATTGAAATTGAAAATATTACTCCAATAAAGAAATTTAAATTAAATGATACAAAAATTCAAATTTTATGCAAAAATGAATCTTCTAAAAATATTAATTCACATAAATTACCAAAATTAAAGTTTAGTGGAATTCATAAAAGAATAAATTTAAAATCAAATGATTATGAAAATCAAGAAAATTTCACTCCAAATAAAAAAAATAAAATATTTTCTAATAATTTATTAGTCAATAATAATTTAAATATGAAAAGAAAATTATTTAGAAATAATTCCCACACAATTAAATTAGTTATTCAATCAAAGAATTTTTTAAATAATATTCCTTCTTTTTCTAAATTATCAACTATAGAAGATAAAAATAGAATTAAAAAAATGGAAATTAATAATCAAACTCATAATAATTTAATGAAAAATAGTGATTCAAGTATTTTTGATGATAAAAATAAAAGAAAAATAGAATTTAGAAGTAATTTTAATTTTAAATTCAATTAATTCTTTTAGATAATAATAGAATGATTTAATTAATCTTAACGGAAATTTAATATTGAAAAATATCATGTAGGAAGGAATTTAAATAATTTTTTAAATGGAATAAGAGAATAAACAATAATTATTTTATATATAATATTTAAAAATGAAAAAATGTTTCTACATTTTCTATCGCATCACGAGCAAGAGTCACCTTTTTAATAGTTTCTTCATCCATATTATTTTTAAAAGTTTGATAAAGTAATAATAATCTATTTAATAATTACCATTTATAATCACCCCATTTTAATGATGTTAAATAAAATTGCATTGTTTCAAGATGCATATTAAACTGAATTTTAAATTCAATAAGGTTGCCATTGATTCGGTGCCTTTGTCAATAATTTTAATCTCTTCTGTCAATTTTTTTTCCAAATTTTCTTCTTTCCATTTAAAAGGTTCTTCAATAGATTGTTTTAGCAATAAATAATCATTAATTATTAAAAATTGAAAATATTCACTGTCATTTTCCATTTCCTCAATAGGTCGAAAATTTGCGTTTATCCTGAATTGTTCTCTTATTGATAATCTTTTATTTTCTGAAGGTTGAGAAGATTTTAAGTTTTGTGCATTTTCTTCTTCAGTATTACAATTTTGTGAAATAATTGAATTTTGAATAACTTGTAAATTTTGTTCTGATTTTTATTTAAAGACTTCTTTTTGATTTTCTTCTTTTGTTGGACTATTATTTGAAGGTAATATAGAATTTGTTAAAGATGATTTTGTACTTTAACATCCCATTGATTTTAATTGCTTTTTTCAAATTCAATTTTTGTTTATTATTGATTTGAATTTGTGTTGAAAAAAAAATTGAAATATATAAATAAAAATATTATAATTTTTATGAAGAACAAAAAAAAGAAAATGAATATTATGAAGGAATAAATAATTAAAAAGAAATAAATGAAAACATTGAATTATAGATGAATGATAAGGAAATAAATTATTATTCCAAATATAAATTTTCATAGGAAAATATTTTATTAAAATAACAAACAAAAAACCTTTAATAAATTTTAATAAATTAATTAAATTTATTTAAATTTAATTAAAATATTGCTCAAAATATTATTAAATATTTTATGAATAAATATATTTGGGGATTGGGGATTGGGGATTGGGGATTGGG